>ENA-OQKS01000003-OQKS01000003.1-human-gut-metagenome-genome-assembly--contig:-NODE-3-length-77591-cov-4.011489_pt1 | contig 77591 bp, 69 predicted proteins | sample MGYA00242804_ERZ504808 | MGnify/ENA primary metagenome ERZ504808 (study PRJEB26092, sample SAMD00036375) | human gut metagenome | host: Homo sapiens | study: EMG produced TPA metagenomics assembly of the...
GGGGCCGCCTCTCGGCGGCCTTGCGAAAAACAAATCCAAGTTAGACCATTTCAAATGGTTCGATGTCTGCCCGGATGCGACACTGAATGTGTCCATCCTCGCAGTATCCGGTTCTCAAGGTGCACGCTGTGCGGTCCATCCGGTTCGACCGGGCCGCGCGGCAAGGAGATATATTGCCAGACCGGAGGGGCCCCGGGGGCGGGAATCATGCACTCCATATTTTGTTCACAAATGAATAGAACCCTCAGTTGCTTCACTGAGGCCGTATTCGAAGCAGCAGCTTCTGATATTGGCGATGACCAGCTGGTTTATAGGTGTTAAGGCATCGGTCATCTCTGGTGCGCCACTTTACTCCAAAAGCATCAGCTATTTGTTTCCCGTCGGTAAAAGGCAGGTTTTGTTCGCCAAGCGTTCTTATATATAGAGAAGTTCGGGTTCGAACCCGTACACCGGCAACAAAAAAGCGACCAACCGAAGTTGATCGCTTTCAATTCTATGCTGGAGCATCTAGAGGGTGTTTCCGAACTCATTTTCTCGCTGCCATTCATGCTTTCGAAGCATCGTTCGACCTCCGCAGCCTCATGTTTTGAGGATCTGCCGTGTTTATCACTGTTATTAATGAGTGTGTGGAAGTGATCCTCATACAGATACGTCGATCCGCCAGATAACTGAGAAGCATCTTTCTGCAGCCCTCGTTGTCTATCCTCACATCTCTCAGGTCTTCCGGAAATTCACAAGCAGTCTTAGGGTCAATTTGTTTCTGCTTTCAGAGACTTGTTTGAGAGTTTTTAAAGACAGTTCAAAACAATAAGTGAGACACCATAAAGCAGAGCAAGATGTGCCGGATAGAAAATGTAGAAGAAATATTTCAGCTTCAGCCCTCGCTTGCCATTATAAAGATTGATAAGCAGCAACGAAACGACCGCGGCGGCAACATCAGGATTTAATACATTAGCTGTAGCAAACTCAAATCCGCCGCCAACTATATGGCACGACGAAAGGAACACTGCGCATACTGCAGCAAAGAACATCTTGGCCTTGTTGTCGTGGAATAAATAGAACGCAGCCACAAGCAGAATGCCATACACACCGCCATCTAGTTTAGTGTATTCAGCTGCCAGTGCCGTCAAAACAATCAGAGCAATTTCTGCGATGTGCCTCTTCCATTTTGAAAGACTTTGTATCTTTTCCAGAACAATCAAAAAGACCAAGGAAAGCAGGAGCTCACACATAACATTTTGTTGCCGAAGGTCAAATAACTGCCCGGTTTGAACGAAATCGTATATGGGCTCCGCAATGATTGCAAAGACAAGCATATTTCGCAGGTACTTCTTTATGTCATGAGTATGCAAAAATCCCTCAACTATCAAAAAGCAAAATAAGGGAAATGCAATTCTGCCAAGAACATGAAGCACATCCGAAGCCTCGCTTAGAATCGCCCATTGTTCGTCTGATATCTGATTGTACGATGCGTGAGTCATGATTCCATTGGTCAGGACGATCCTGCTTACATGATCGAGAACCATCGAGATGGCTGCTATTATCTTTAATGTGCTGCCGCTAATTCCGTATCTATCTGTTTTCTATTTCGTTTTTCCTTTCCTTTGGGTTGGGCCGTCAGGGGTTCAGCCTGCTCCGCAGGCGGCCGCTGCGGCGCTCCGCGCCCTTTCGGGTTCGAACCCGTGCCGCGGCAACAAAAAAGCGACCAGCATCCGCCAGTCGCTTTTTCTATTCTATGGTGGGCCGTCAGGGGTTCGAACCCTGGACCTTGGGATTAAAAGTCCCCTGCTCTGCCAGCTGAGCTAACGGCCCGCGGGTGGCATTGTACCACGGTCTGGGACTATTCCCAACTCCATTGGCCGTTCTGGAAAATCACAACTTCGCGTCCATCGGGCGTAATGCCCACAATATCGATATCGTCCGTACCGATCATGAAGTCGACATGCGTGCTCGAAACGTTGACGCCATGCTCCAAGAGCTCCTCTTTGGACATATCATATCCACCCTCGATGCACTCCGGGAAGCCGACTCCCAGCGCAAGATGACAGCTGGCATTCTCGTCATAGAGCGTGTCATAGAACAGGATGCCGCTTTCGCGAATCGGCGTGTTCTTGGAAATGAGCGCAACCTCTCCCAGATGAGCAGCGCCCTCGTCAGTATCGATGATACTTGCGAGTGTCGCCTTTCCCACACGGGCGTCGTAATCCACCACACGACCGTTCTCGAACTTGATCCAAAAATCGTCGACCTTGTTACCGTGATGGATAAGCGGCATTGCGGAATAGACGATTCCGTCAGCACGCATACGATCGGGCGAGGTGAAGACCTCCTCGGTGGGGATGTTGGGGAAGAAGGGGTGACCGTCGGGGGTCTCGCCCTTACCGCCGGCCCACTCATGCCCCTTCGTCATACCAATTACCAGGTCGGTTCCATTCGAAGCGGTATAGCGCAGGCAGTCGAAACGATTTTCGTTCAGAAAGCGCAGGTTCTTTTCAAACGCCGCATCGTGAAGCTCCCAGTCACTCTCCGGATCTTGGCCGTCAGCACGGGCGGTATGCAGAATCGCAATCCATAGTTTATAGATTGCAACCTCATCGGCGTCTCCCGGGAACACCTCGCGCGCCCAAGCCACGACCGGCGCTCCGGCAATGCACCACGGGTTGATGTTGTAATCCAGTCCGCGGCGGAAAATCTTGCACTGCGTGTTCCTCGCCTTGGAAGCGGCAGCGGGCTTGGCAGGATCGATGCCCTTGAGAGCGGCGGGGTCAGCACCCTCGATAAAGATAAAGCAGGCACCGTCCTGGGCCAGAGAATCCAGCTGTATGCGCTTCCACTCGGGCGTCTGCCCAAAATAGCTTTTCTCGACATGCTCGTACGCAAGCCTCGTCACGGCGTCGTCGGCCCAGATGACCGTCACGTGACCGGCACCGGCGTCATAAGCCTCCGCAACCACCACGCGCGCAAATGATGCGCACTCGACGGGAGACTGAACGACGACCTCCTGGCCGGGCTTAACGTTTACACCCTTGCGGACAACGAGACGCGCATAATTTTTAATCTTGGGCTCAAGGGTCTTCATGCCCTCAAGAGCTTCCTCGACCGTTAGGGCAGCTCGAATCATGTGCCACTCCATCTATCTATAGAACAGTAAAAAGGCGCGCCGCAAAAACGACGCGCCTTATATCTTAGCGATATGTATGGATACAAACGCTACTTCTTCTTGGAGTCCTTCTTGTCCTCCTCGGCAGCCGAGCGCTCGATAAGAGCGTTGAGCTTGTTCTCGGACATGCCCTCGGCCTGCGCGCGGTACATGTTGCGCAAGGGACGAATACGAACGAAGTCGTAGATAAAGTCACCCAGGATGATGACATAGGACAAAACGATGCCGACCATCTGAACAGGACTGGACACCGTGCCGCCGGGAGCGAAGTAGAGCGAAGCCCAAATTGCCACGACGAGTACCATGCCGATGGCGAGCACGGCCCACCAGATACGACGGCGCTTGGTGTAGTCCTCATCCTGCTTGAGAAGAATATTCGACACCGTATAGATACGATCCTCGCGAGCACGCTGCTTGGCCTTGCGGGCGCGCTTCTCCTCCTTGGAAAGGCCTTCCAGGTTTTCACCCTTCTCGAGCTCTTTGCGGCGAGCTTTAGACGAAGCCGGCACGACGCGAACGGAGCTCGCTGCTTGGCGGGCGGGTTTAGCAGATGCGGCGGACTTGCGCGCAACCCCGGTAACTTCGTGGGATTGCGTGCGCTTGTTCGTGGCGCTACGGGTACTCACTTATGCGTTCTCCTTCATGCTTGTGAACTGGGAGCCCGTGATGATCTGGAAGGCCTCGCGATAGCGCTCGGACGTGCCATCGATGACCTCGGCGGGCAGGTGCGGGGTCTCCCCCGTCATATCCCAGTTGGCCTTGAGCCAATTGCGGACGAATTGCTTGTCGTAGCTAGGCTGGATCTTGCCCTCCTCGTAGCTGGCGGCGGGCCAGAAACGGCTGGAGTCGGGCGTGAGGCACTCGTCGATCAGCGTGACCTTGCCATCGATAACACCAAACTCAAACTTGGTGTCGGCAATGATGATGCCACGGGTCGCTGCATACTCGGCAGCAGCCTTGTAGATCTTGAGAGACAGATCGCGAATCTGCGTGGCGATGTCCTCGCCAACGATCTCGCAGCAACGCTCAAACGAGATATTCTCGTCGTGATCACCGATCTCGGCCTTCGTGGACGGCGTGAACAGCGGCTCGGGAAGCTTGGAGGCCTCGGTCAGACCCTCGGGCAGCTGGATGCCGCAGACGGTGCCGTTCTCGTCATAGGTCTTCTTGCCCGAACCGGTCAGATAACCGCGGACGATGCACTCGATAGGAATCGTCTGGGCCTTCTTGACCAGCATGGCGCGGCCTGCGAGGGTAGTCACGATACTCGGCAAACTCCTCGGGGAAATCCGCCGGATCGATGGAGACGAGGTGGTTGGGGACGATATCGGCAAACTTGTCGAACCAGAATGCCGAGATGCGGTTGAGCACCTCTCCCTTAAACGGAATCTCGTCGGGGAGAATAAAGTCGAACGCAGAAATGCGATCGGTGGCGACCATCAGCAGGTTTTCGCCGGCATCGTAGATATCACGAACCTTGCCACGGGAATCCGGACGACGCTCCATCGTTGTCACGTGAGTCACTCCTTACCTAAATACGACAGAAATGCGGGTTCTTTCCCGCATGTTTTCGCAAACTCGGAGCGGCAGGAACGCGGCCCCTCCTTCACCGAATAGCGAAAAGCTAGTGCTCCATTGTAGTAGATGCCGCGTCCGCCGTGTGCTCGCGAGGCAGATGAATCGTAAAAGTCGTACCCTTTCCAAGCTCCGACTCCACGGATATGTAGCCATGGTGACGCTCGACGATTTGCTTGGTCACGGCGAGGCCAACGCCCAGGCCGCCGGCTTCGCGGGCGCGGCTGGCATCTGCGCGCCAAAATCGCCCGAAGATGCGCGACAGGTCGTCCTTGGCAATACCGATACCGGTATCCGAAACGGCAATACTGACATGCTTGCGGTCACTGAGCACCGACACCACGACCCAACCGCCCTCGGGGGTGTAGCGCATGGCGTTGCTCATGAGGTTGATGACGCACTGCGTGATCATGTCGGGATCGGCCTCGACGACATCGTCGTGACCTTGGGTCTCGTCAGCAAAGCGCAAGCGCAGATCGCGGTCAACAAATAGGCGCTCCTGAGCGCTGACGATAGACCGCACAAAGGGAACCATGTCCACCGGTTCGAGATTGAGCGGCGCCGTGCTGTTTTCCATACGCGATAGGTCGAGCATCTGCTGCACCAAACGAGCCAGGCGGCGCGTCTCGGAAGCGACCGTCTCCAGATGCTCATCGTCGGTGGGATACACGCCGTCCTGCATGGCCTCGACCGTTGCAAGCATGGCCATGAGCGGCGTGCGAAGCTCGTGTGCGACATCCGAGGTCAGGCGCTTTTCGTGCTTCATATCCTTCTCGAGCGAGGTGGCCATCTCGTCAAAGGTCTCACCCAACTGATCGATTTCATCGTCGCCGCGCAAACCGGTACGAGCGGACAAATCGCCGTCGCGAATTTGCTTGGCTGTGCTGGTTATACGATGAATCGGTCTGGTAAGCATGCGCGACACGAACGATCCGATAACAACTGAGATGCAGACCGCAACAACCGCGGCAAGGGCCATGGCGTTAAAAGTCTTTTCCCTAAACGCAGAATCCGCCTTGGTGAGCAGGGCATCGGAGCCGATAGCCCATAGCTTCACCTGTCCGACATGCTCGCCAGAAGACGTTATGATTTCGACGTTGGCAACGCTATCGGAGTCGGTGGGCGCCGACGAGACCGGGCTATGCGAGGCCTTTTTACCGCTCGAGCTGCTCGACGCCGATTCGCTCTCGCGCACATCGGCGGTCGCACTTGCCGAAGGCCATGAGTCGTCATAGACGACAACGCCCTTTTTGTTGACAACCTGCATACTCAGGTCGTCGGACACCAAGCTCGATGTCGCGACCGTGCGTAGCTCGCCCGCAGTCCAGTTGCCGTTTTCCTCGTACGACGTCGCAAGCTTTTCGGCGGCAGAATTGGCAATCTCGACGATATTGGAGCGCGTGTAATCCGAAAAGACGGTACCCCACACAACGGAGACAACGCCCACCAGCACCAATACCGTCATGAGCGACGTCAGGGCAAAAGCCAAGGCCATGCGCGAGGGATAGCTCATCGCTGGCCGTGAATCGGAACGAGGCGTGTTCCAACTTGCCTTGGAACCCGCCTCGTTCTCCTGCTTATGCTTTTGCCCAATTTCAAAGCGCGCAGGTGTCATATGTGATTTCCCTATTTCTCGTCCGACTTATCGGTCTTGGCCGGAGCCTCGAAGCGATAACCGACGCCGTGAACGGTGTAGAGCCACTTAGGCTTCTTGGGGTCGTCGCCCAGCTTGGCGCGAAGGTTCTTGACGTGACTGTCGATGGTGCGCTCGTAGCCCTCAAAGTCATAGCCGAGCACCTTCTCGACCAGCTCCATACGGTTATAGACGCGACCGGGATGGCGAGCAAGCGTGGTGAGCAGCTTAAACTCGGAAGCAGTCAGGTCTACTTCCTTGTCCTCGACCAAGATCTTGTGGCCCGAGATATCGATGACCAGATCGCCAAAGTCGAGCACCTCAACGGCGGGCTCGTCTGCCTGGTGAGCACGACGGAACAGGGCGCGGACGCGGGCGACGAGCTCACGCGGCGAGAACGGCTTAATCAGGTAGTCGTCGGCACCAAGCTCAAGGCCGATGATGCGATCCTCGATCTCGCCCTTGGCCGTCAGCATAATGATGGGGACATCCGAGGTGTCGCGAATGGTGCGGCAAACGCGCTCGCCGGGAATCTTGGGGAGCATAAGGTCGAGCACAACCAGGTCGAACTGGTGCTTCTCGAACTCCTCGATCGCAGACTGGCCGTCCCCGACGCCAACAACCCAGTAGCCCTCGCGCTCGAGATAGGCAGCGACAGCGTCACGGATTGCCTTCTCGTCCTCGACCAGCAGAATCTTTTTTGCATCTGAAGCCATAACACGGCCCCCCTGTCTCAATTAGCTAAGAACAAGCCCATTTTAACGCACCTATGCCCGCCGAGCACCGCTACAGTGCGGCGGCTCGGCGGGCGGCACTCACAATTACAACGCGTTTATTCCCCCGTTGGCGCCCTTTTAACCCCTCGGCGCTAAAGAGAGAACAGGCGGGCGGTAACCGTCTCGGGAATTCCTTGGCTATTACGCACCGTGGCATAGGTTAAAAACGTATTCGATTTACCCGCCGTAGCTGGATAATCGCCATATTCGAGAGCGCGGTCGGGCGACAGCAGCGAGCCATAGGTTTTGGCGGAGGTATCAATCAGAAAATGCGATGCCTGGACCTTAACCAAGTATTTGCTCTTTCTGCCGGCAGCGCACGCAAGCGGCTCACGCGACAGGAATAGGAACGTCCCATTCTCGTTTCCGATATAGGTGCCCATATTGCCTAGACTCCCCACGCCGCTATAGGTGGCCTCGATGGAGAACACAAACGTGTCACCCATATATACGGCCTCGAAGGGAGACACCGATGAGGGAAGGACCAGCTGAGCCCTCTTGGTATTGTTGCCGTCCGTCAGGTCGATCGCCGTCATGCCGTAGTAGACGCCCTCGTCATTGCGCACGCGCGGGGAGATGGTCAAAATGCCGTCACTCACACGCGGGGCAGATGCAAAGCGACCCGTTGACTTCCAAATGGATTCGGTCTTTGCCTCGTCGAGCGAGCGGCGGTAGCAATACGAGTCGTGACTCGTCTTATTGCCGCCTGTTGAAGGCATCTTATACCAGATGACCGACGACCCATACGCTGTGAAGAGCGGCGGATCGTAGTTTTCGCCGCCGCGGTCGAGCTCGACAGCGTTGCCGGTAAGGGAGGAGCCTGCAAGGCTTTGCGCATAGAGTTTCCAAGACGCATTGGCAAAGTTCATCTCGACCCATGCGAACACGCCATCACCCGCGCGAACGTCGTAAAACGCATAACCGGTTCCCTCAATGGGATCCTCAATAAGTGTGGTAAGCGAGCCATCGCCCAGGTTGAGCACACCAAGCGTATTGGCATGCAGGGCAGAAGCAGGCGTCATCATCGCGGCAGCGTAGTCGCCATCGCAGTAGTACAGCAGCGTGCCCAGCGGCAGCGTCCACGAGGCCGCGGGCTCAAGATCGATATCAACAGCTTCGTACTCATCAGTGATCGAGACAATCTTCGAATCGTCCTTGATAACCTGCGGCTCGCCAGCGGCGTCATCACTCGTGCCCGTTTTTTTCGAGCAACCGGCCAGTACGGCAGCAGCACCAGTAGCGGCGCCACCCAGCACAAAACCTCGACGCGTTATTCCATTCTTAAAGCGATCAGCGATGCTCATTAGGCGATCTCTGCGCGAGCGGCCTCGATAGCGCGCGTAAGCTGATCGGCGCAAGAGGTCTTTTTCATACCGCAGGTATTACCGGCGAGAACCTCGATTACGCGATCGGCGGGAGCGCCCTCGACCAGCCTGGAGATGGCCTTGAGGTTGCCATCGCAGCCGCCAGTAAACTCGACGCCCAGCACCTTGCTGCCATCGTCAGAGAGATTGAGGTGAATATTGCGAGAGCATACACCCTGAGGCTTGTAGTCAAAACTAATCATTGAGATCCCCTCTCAGAAAGAAATTTCAGACGTCTATTATCCCCGCCTGGACCGACTTATTATCGCAAGCACCGATTCAACATCCTACGATGCTTGGACTGGTGGGGGCAAGATTAGCAGTCCGCACCCTGTACGTGGACCATGCGCTTCTCCCGATACATATTGTGGTCGGCGACGCGATATACATCGGCCAGCGTATTTCCAGCCGTCTCGACGGTCGCCACGCCAATCGATGCGCTGACCGTCAGGGTCTCATCGCTTACCGCGGCAAGACCGAGACGAAGATCCTGTTCCAGCCCGAGCGCAGACTCGTTGTCAGTATGGGGGCAAACCAGCAAAAACTCGTCGCCGCCAACGCGCATCGGCAGGTAATCCGCACCAGCCACCCGCCGCAGCACGGACGCCGTCCGTCGCAGCAGTTCATCCCCCATCTCGTGGCCATAGATGTCGTTGGTCCGCTTGAGATAATTACAGTCCACCATAATCACACTCACTGGCAAGCCCTCGTTTACCAGGCTATCTCCACGCGATTCAAGATAGTTGCGGTTGCGAAGCCCCGTCAGTTTATCTTGGTACGACAGCTCCTCGGCATGCTTGACCATCGATATGTTGTGCGTCGCCACGACAACCGACTCCAGCCGGCCTTGCCCATCGCGATGCTGGGGGACAACCTGTAGCGAGTACCAAGTGCCTCGACAATCTCGCACCTCGGCAGCCAAGTACGGTACGCCCTCTATACGTTCACGAAGCGTACTTATATCTACGAGTCCCACAACCGCTTCGCGGCTTTCGGGGCTCACGATATCCCGGCAGACCGTGTCCATAAAGTCATATGCCTCGTTGTGCTCGGCAAATATCTTCGCTATCGCCGGCGACATATTGATTCCCTCGATCTCGAGGGTGTCGAGATGCAAAAGGAAGGTCGAATCGTAGATGGCGCTTATGGCATTGATAATGCCGAGCTGTTTATCCTTTTCGGCCAAATTGCGGTGGTCAACGATATTTCGAGCCAACAGCACCACGACCCAAAACGCAAGGCACACCAAGACGCCGGCGGCGACAAATGAAATCCTGTCAGACATGACCTCAGATTTGGGATATAGCGCAAACAGGCGGTAGTCCTTGTATGCCGCACGTACGGCGTACCATTTGTCTCCTCGATATTCGATGCGCGTCAGGCCGTCGTCTTTCCACTCAACTCCTGCGCTGGTGAGGAGTCGGGCGAGCGACACGTCAGCATCGGCACTGTTGGATGAGACAATCTCCGCATCCTCCATAACAAGCACTGTGGGGCCCTGGTGGAAGGTGCTGTTCGAAAGCACGTCGGCTATGGCATATGAATAGTCGTCCGCCGTATCGGAAACAAGTGAGCGGTATGCCAGGGCAACGCCGTCGCCATACGGGACGGCACAGACGGCAAAAACGACACCACGGCGCTCAACGACAGTTGAGTAGGTCACTTTGGAACCTTGATACATCGATGCGACCGGCGAACAGGCCAGCTCCTCTCGCCACAACATGAGCGGATCGCGACCATCGATGTCGTAGTGGGCAGCCATATGGCCATCGGAGTCCATGACCATCAGCCCCGAAAGGTTCTCGGCATGGACAAATTGCTCGATAAGATCGTCGTTAACCTCAACGCGATCAGAGGACAGGAACGTCGCAAACGATTCGACTGCGGCGAGCAAATCGTGCGTCTCTTCGGTTTTTCTCCCCTGTTCATAGCGGTCATATTTTTCGCAAGCGTTTTCCAAAAACGCCATGGTTTCTTGGCCAAACCCAAGCGTTTTTTCGAGGCAGCGATGGGTTCCAACCGTATACAACAGGCCTAACAAGACAGCGCTGACAATAACGCCGACAGCTATGACGGCCAGAGTCTTTCGACGCAAGCGGTGCTCATCATTTGTCATGGATTTGCTCCTTGCCCGCCCGTCGTCGCTCCTGTCTTGTAATTGCCCACAATACGGTCAATCGTGCCATCTCGGTCCATGGCAAACAATGCGGTATTGAGATCCTTTACGATCGGTCCTTCATAGCTGTCATCAAACGCGACGCCCAGATCAACCGTCATAACGTTGTCAGCGAACACGCGGTAAAGGCCGGGATACCGGGCGACAAGTCGGTCAAGCGGCTGAACGTCCGCCATCCAACAGTCGACATACCCTTTGGCGAGGGCGGCTTTGCAGAGTTCGGCAGAACCATACGATTTGATTTGCACGTTCGGCGAGATTTCCAGATCCCCTGCGAGCAATCGGCGTTCACTCACCGAGCCTGCAATTACCGCGATGGTCTTGCTTCCATCGAGATGCGCCAAGGACTTGATGCCACTCGTTTTCTTGGCGGCAACCGAGACCGTCACGGTTAGATACGGCTCGGTCCAGTAATACTTATCCTCGCGATAACAGGGAGAATAATCACACCATAGGCAATCGATATCGCCGTTTTCGAGCAGCCGGTCGCGATCGTTCCAGTCAATATCGACAAACTGTGGCTTGAGCCCCGCACGCTCACACGCCTCGCGGGCGATGTCGATATCGATACCGGCGTAATCGCCCGTGGTATCGACATACACATAGGGGTCGTTATCCGTAACGCCGATTTTGAGTACCGGGAGATCTTTGTCGGCTTCATTCGAGGAGAAAGAGCTGCTTCGAACGGTATACGTCAAGGCGGCCACACAGGCGGCAACAAGGAGCATGAGCGCAAACGAGACGATGGCGGCTCGCTTGATACGTCCGGGCACAAGCCTCCCTTCATCGAAACAGCAGTCGGATTTCATTGTATACCCGGGGCTGATGCGGCGATAAAAAAGCGCCTCACCCAAGATGGGCAAGGCGCCAAAGGTTGGAATGCATCCGCAAACGGCCGAATTAGGTTAACCCTACTCGAAGCTCAGCTGCTCCAGGCGATCGAAGACCGTGTCGATGCGGGTGAGGAAGTCCCACGGATCAAAGATCTCGTCGAGCTTCTCCTGGCTGACGGTGCAGCGCGGATCGGCCTCGAGACGCTCCTTAAAGGTGGAACCGGAGACACAATCCTGCACTTCGTGCCAGGTGGCCATGGCGTTTTCCTGCACGATAGCGTAGGCGTCCTCGCGGGTGATGCCAGTGTCGACGAGGGCCAACAGCACCTTGGAGGAGAAGATAAGGCCGCGGGTCTTGTTGAGGTTGGCCATCATGCGAGCCGGATACAGCTGCAAGCCGTCGATAACGCGGATGAGGCACTGGAACATGTGGTCAAGCGCGATGAAACTATCGGCCTGGGCGACACGCTCGGCAGAGGAGTGCGAAATATCGCGCTCGTGCCACAGGGCGACGTTGTCGAAGGCGACCTGGGCGTTGGACTTCACGATGCGCGACAGGCCACAGACCTTCTCCATGGTGATCGGGTTGCGCTTGTGCGGCATGGCGGAACTGCCCTTTTGACCCTTGCGGAACGGCTCCTCGGCCTCGAGCGTATCGGTCTTCTGCAGATTGCGAACCTCGGTAGCGATGCGCTCGCAGGTGGCCGCCGTGGTGGCAAGGACGCCGGCGAGGTAGGCGTGATGGTCGCGGCTGATGACCTGCGTGGACAGCGGGTCGTGCACCAGGCCCAAGTGCTCGCAGACGTACTCCTCGACGAACGGCTCGATGGAGCTGTAGGTGCCGACAGCACCCGAAATGGCACCGAAGGCAACGTTCTTGCGGGCATCCTCGAGACGGTCCAGATCGCGCTTGAGCTCCCAGGCCCAAGAGCCAAACTTCATACCGAAGGTCATCGGCTCGGCGTGGATGCCATGAGTACGGCCGGCACAGAGTGTGTTGCGCTCCTCGAAGGCACGACGCTTGCAGATCTCGCCGAGCTTCTTGACGTCCTCGATGATCAGGTCACAGGCCTGGGTGAGCTGGTAGCACAGAGCCGTATCGCCCAGGTCGGAACTGGTCATGCCGTAGTGGACCCAGCGGCTGGGCTTGGGGTCGCCCTCAGGAACATCGGCGTCGATGTACTCTTTCATGTTGGTCAGGAAAGCAATAACGTCGTGGCGCGTGACTTCCTCGATCTCATCGACCTTTGCCTTCTCAAAGTTAGCGTGATCGCGGATCCACTGGGCTTCGTCTTTAGAAATACCGATCTTGCCGAGCTCCGCCTGGGCCTCGCAGGCCAGGACCTCGATCTCCTGCCAAATGGCGTACTTGTTCTCGAGGGAGAAGATGTGTCCCATCTCCGGGCGAGTATAGCGATCGATCATAGCGGCTCCTTTTTGGTTATTGGCACGTTGGTCGTAACCCAACCATTGTACCGTGCGCGGATGCGAGTATGGGCAGCAGGCATTAACCTAACATTTTGGAATTGGCGCAAGCAACAGGACGCCTGCGTATTTGCTTCGCAAATCCGCACCGGCTTCAGGCGAGCCCCTCGGCCTCACGAAGCCGTGGGGGGAAGACTTTGTTGAATTGGCCGTCCCCATGCCTCCCATGCCCGGTGGAGCGGGCAACGGGACGTCCGCGTATTTGCTTCGCAAATACGCACCGGCTTCAGGCGCCTGTCGGCGCCTTCGCCTGCTCGCTACAAACGCTTCGCGTTTGCTTTACGCTCGCACCCTGGCGGGTTCGAGTCCCGGCACTTTATTGAAAAAAGCACGGCACCGTAATGGTGCCGTGCTTGTGCTTTTAACTGGAGCGGACAACGGGACTCGAACCCGCGAGTGTCAGCTTGGGAAGCTGATGCCTTACCACTTGGCGATGCCCGCATATGTGGGGGATAGTATAACGCGGTTGTCTTGTTCGATACAAGGGTGACGATACTTGTTTTAGCTATGGAGAATCCTCCTAAAAATAGGCCAATTGTGTAGATGAGGACCTGTAGGCTCTTTTATTTACCGTTGTCTACCTGCAGATTTATTCCATTATCTTTCATAGGCGCCATTTGTCAGATATCGGGCAAGCATTTGGTCAGGTTCCGGTACTTACCCGCATGAACCTCGGGGGTAGCCTCATCCTACGCGCCGCGGCCTCCCCATGCGGCGCACGAGGGATAAGGAGCAGCCATGTCCAACGCACCCACGCACTCTGTCCACAGCGCAATCACAGCAGGATCGCTGCTCCTAGTCCTCTTTTTACTTTTAGGCTGCATGACACCGGATGCCGCGCTCGCCGTCGACGGTTACGAATCGCTCGGATTCCGCACTATCAGCAATGAATGCGGTCCTTTTGGAGTTGGCAAATACGAGGCACAGGATTCTTCGACTGCCTATTGTATGAACCAGGACCGATTTGGCCCCAGCACACCGGGCGGACCCTGGCTCACCTACAATCAGGGCTGGGTATGGCTCGAAGACGAATTCGCGGCCATCATCTGCCATGGCTACCCCACCGCCACATCCTTTGGCGGGCATAACCTGTCCCCCGATCGAGCGCGCGCCGCAACCCAACTTGCCGTCTGGATGCTCAACGGCACCACCCATACCGACGGATCATTCTCATATACAACCGCCCGGGGCGTCACAAAGAGCGGAAACTTTTCCGGCGACAATGAGGTCGTTGCCGCAGCGCGCTGGCTCCACGACAGCGCCAAATCGGGAAGCATTAAAGCCGCACCGCATCGCGCACGGCGCTATTTGGGAACTGTGTCGGGCGGCAGCAAGCGTCAAGACATGCTCTACGTGCTCCCGGCCGTCTCCGCATCCTTCCAAAAACAGTCAGCCAACGCCGCCATCACGAGCGAAAACGATACCTACAGGCTCGACGGAGCGAGGTTCGACATCTATGAGAGCGCCGGCGACAAGCGTGTCGGCAGCATCCAGATGGACAGCAGCGGTCGCGCACAGGCGACACTTTTGCCCAATACGGCATATTATCTGGTCGAAACCAAAGCTCCAGCGGGTTATATCCCCAGGAGTGACCGCATCGCCTTTTCCACCGGCAATGACGGCGGGAATGTCGTCATCGATGAGCAGCCCGGTACCATTACCCTGCGCATCGCAAAGGTCGATGCCGCGACAGGGGCAGGTCCTCAAGTCGGCGCGTCACTTGCCGGCGCTGAGTTCACCTGCGTCTCACAGTCTACCCCGGGCCTGGTCGCACACCCTCCACGACGGATGAGGACGGCCGGGCAACACTTACCGACATCCCCTCGGGCACCTTTACCATCTATGAGTCAAGAGCTCCCGAGGGCTATCTGCCCTCCGATGAAACCTGGAGCTACACCATCGGTGCCGATCAGCTCGGAGACGCGGGCGTCGTTGAGCTCGAGCGCCGCATCCCCAACATCCCCATCGCTTTTGACCTCGAAATTTCAAAGTTCAAGGACTGCGGTAATAGTGACGAATCTGGTGTAGAGCAGCCGGCGGAAGGCGTGGTCTTTGAAGTGGCAAGCAACACTTCGCAGCAGGTTGTTGGAACGCTGACCACCAATATCTACGGCTTCGCATCGACCAAAGACCAGGCCGGAGCATGGTTTGGCGCAGGAGAGCGCCCCGGTGGCGTCAGCGGAACCATACCGTATGACCGTGCCGGCTACACCATTCGTGAGGTTGTCGACACTGTGCCCGACGGCTTTAAGCAGGCAGGGGAATGGACTATCACAGCAGAGCAGATCACGGACGGCGCAGAGCTTCAGTACATCGTAGACAACCACGCCCTGTCGACACATCTTCAAATCGTGAAGCGCGATGCTCAGACCGGCAACGCCGTACCACGCGCTGGGTTCACCTTTCAGCTGCTCAACGGCGACCGTGAGCCCATCTCGCAAACATCCTGGCATCCCGCCCATACCGTTATGAATACCTTTACGACCGATGAAACCGGCACCGTCACCCTGCCCGAATCGCTTAACCCGGGCACGTATTACATACGAGAGGCTTCCGCCAAGGAACCGTATCTTGTTGGAGAAGATCTGGAGATAACGATTCCCGCCGACATGAACTTAACGCCCATCGCGGCCGCCTCGTTTTACGACGACGCGGCAACAGGAAGCATCGAGATCGTTAAGAACGATGCCGTAGGCGGGCACGCCCTTGCCGGCGCTGTTTTTGATATCCGCACCGTGGGCGATATCGTGCGCCCCGACGGCAGCATTGTTGCCCTGGACGGCGAAACCGTCGCCACCATCACGACCGATGAGCGGGGATTTGCGTGTGCGAATCATCTTTCGCTGGGGTGCGGAACTGCCACCTATGAGGTAATCGAGGTACAGGCACCCGAAGGATACCTGCTCGACCAAAGCGCCCACACCGTCGAGCTGTCGTATGCCGACCAGGAAACATCCGTGATCAATGCGCACCTCGACGTTTCTAACGACTACACCAAAATCGATATCTCCAAAGTCGATCTGACCGGCGAACAAGAAGTAGATGGTGCTCGACTCTCCCTCCACGGTGCCGACGGAAACGAAATTGACGCTTGGACCTCCTCTGACAAGCCGCATCGCATCGAGCATCTTTCACCCGGCATCTACACCCTGCGCGAAGTGATGCCCCCGCGCACCTACGACCTTGCTCAAGACATGACGTTTGAGATTAAGGCCACAGGAGAAGTGCAGACGGTGGCCATGAAGGACGCACCCATCGAAATCGAGGGCAGAGTCGACAAGCGGCAAGAGATTGCCCGCCCTATCGGTAAGGGTCTCGTCGCCAACGGCGATGGCAAAAACCGGGCCGTGGCACAATCCGATACGAACGGTTCCTTCTCCTATACGCTCGATGCTAAAAATGAGTCGAATACCTGGGTTGATGAATTCACCATCACCGACGATCTCGAATGCACCAAGGACGGCACTGCCAGACTCATCGCCATCGAAACCCCTGTCGCGGCCGGGGACATCGACGGTCTTTGCAACGTGTGGTATCGAACGTCTCCGGTGGGAAGTATCGATACGGGCGAACAGGCCAATGCAACGCTCAGCGACGGGCATGACAACCCCTGGCTCAAAACGGACGAGGTCAAAAAGCTCCTAGGCGACGATTTGCGCATGGTCGATTACGACGATTGGCATCTTTGGAAAGCAGATATTCCAACAACGGAATCAGTCACCCTCGAGGCAAAAGAGCTCCCTCTTTTGGACGACACCGTCATCACGGGCATTCGTCTTGAGTACGGGGCCGTATCGGCCGACTTCACGACAAGAGGCGCTGCAGGATCCTGGGCCCGCGAGGACCTCAAAGACGAACATGACGACCTTGATAATGTGAGCTCCGTCCTTGACTCGGACATTCACGGTGCCGTCATCCATATGCAGACCACATCGTCTTATACGCCCCAGACCGCACTCGCCAACAGCGCTCGCGTTGACCTCTGTCGCAATGGCGGCGGCAGCAACCTTGAATCGCATGACGAGGATCGCGTCATCCAGCGATGCGCCATGCCGCAAGATTTACCGGCAACGGGCTCCCTTCCCATCGCCGCCCGCCTCACCGCCTTCATGACCTCTGGCGCCGCGGCAATCTGGTTTGCCCATCTAAAGCTGGCATCGAAACGTCGCTGACGCAATAAAAAAGAGGCGAGCCCGTCTCCCGGCTCGCCTCTTATTCGTGCGTGGCGAAATGGCTATTCCTCAGATGCAGACCCACCGTCGATGAGCGCTTGATCGGACTCGGAGATGCCATCGGCTCCCAAACTCTGCTCGTGCTCCACTTCTTCGCTAATCGTGGACGCAGGCGTTGAGCCTTTAACACCCACGATATACGCGGCCCCAAAACCAAGAGCAATGGCGATCAGGGCCAAGATGAGATAGACGGGCCAGTGGCGCTTGATGTACGAAAACACGCAGACTCCTTAGAGGTCAACCTACGAACGACGAATGACCTCGGTTACGACCTCGGACACCGTAACGATATTTGTCGGATTGACGTTGTACGGCAGATCGTCCTCGGTGTGAGCGCACGCCAGACGTGGTCCGTCGACGCCGGCAATGGTAAGGGCGCGTCGGCTTGCCTCGAGCGCAGCATAGGCATCGGTCTTGGCATAGGGCATCTCAAATGCACCGCAATCGACATGGAACGACTTGCACACCTTATTGACCAGGTTCATGATGCGTCGATCACCCTTGAGCAACTGCTGCTCACCCTCGACCGTCACGACCGAAAGCCTGCCGGCACCAATGGACTCAAGGTTGATAAAGAACACGCCGCGGAGCTTGTCGCGATGCGCGGCCAAGAACGCCTTCATGCCGGCGCCGTCGCAATCGGAAGCACCTGTAGCCACAAACCAGATGTCGTGGCCAAGCAGCTCGTCATCACCCATGGAGGCAACGGCAGCGAGCATATCCTCGTCGGAAGCTCCATCAGAAGACGTGGCTCCACCCTTCCAGCCGTCGTCGTCATCCTCGAAGTTATCCCACGAGCCGATGCCGCGACCAGACTTCTTGGCGTCGTAATCATCCTCGACGCCAAGCCAATCGCTCATGCTGTCCTGCTCGTTTTTCTTTTTGCGACCGAACAAGCCACCCAGGCCACGCTTCTGCGGCTTGGCGCCCGTCGAAGCAGGAGCCGAGATGGTCTCGAGCGGCTGCGCGCCCGCGGAGATGGGCATGGGGGTCGCGACCGGTGCCGATGTGGGCTCGGGACCCTGCGCCGTCGCAAAGGGATCATTTGTCTGTGCCGAAGGATCGGGAAGATCGAACAGCGACGTGCGGGACGCGACATTGGCCTGTTGCATCGAAGGCAGCGACGGATCGGGGACCGAGGCCAGCGGCGACGAAGAGGGCGCAGGCGCGGAGGCCGGATCGGGGATATTCATTTGATGGCGCGGAGGCATCTGAGACGAAATCTGCGCCATGAGGGAGTCGACTGTCTCGTCCTGCGCGGGAGCGACATTGGCCACCGTGGCACCGGGGTCGCTCGGTGCGGGCATGGTAAAGATCTGCGTAGAATAAGGCCTCGACTCATCCGTCTTGGGAGCCTCGTCAACCGCAGGGGACTCCTGCTCCATCGCAGGAGCCTCGACCTGCTCGGGCGCGCTGGCCTCAACGGAATCGGCCTCGTCGACAACCGAATCATCGGCGGCGTTCTGGGCATCATCGGAGATGGGAAGGGGCTCGGCAATTGCGGTGCCCTGCTTCTCAAACGTCATCGTGACATCAAACGACACGGTGCTATCGACCGGCTGCTGCACATCAAAGGACGTCGTAGCCTCGGCAACGTCAGCGGATGTCGTCTGCGGAGCCTCAAAGGACGTCGTGGCGTCGGCGACATCGGCAGGCTCCGGCTGCTCGGCCTCGCTCTGCTCGAACTCCTGTGCCGCACGCTCACGCTCGGCCTCGGCGGCCTGCTGCTGGGCGATGGCCTCCCGCTCGGCGGCCTCGCGGGCAGCGGCGCGCTTTTCCTCAAAGTCGTCGACGAACTTCTTGCCCTTCGCAAAGGCACCCTTAAAGAAGCTAGAAGCGCTGGCACCAATTGAGGAGAACGCAGAAGCGATATCGGCATGGGGCGTTGTCGAGGGAAGCTCGGCCGAAAAATCGGTGTCACTCTCATAGGACACGCGCTGCGGATACTCGCCGTAGTCTTCGTCGGCGGTCTCGTCTTCAACCTCTGCCGGAGCGGCAGGCGCCAGAATATCCAGACCGGCTGCAGGATCGAGTGCGGGCTTTGCGCCAGACTCCGCGGCAGCAACAGGGGCAGCGACCGGCTCGGCAGGGGCAACAGCCGCATTGGCCGCGGGCGCAGGCTCCTGTGCAACGGGAGCAGGCTCCGGCTCGAACGTCGGCTCCTCGCCCTCTTCGTAATCGAGCGTACAGGACTCGGGAAGCATTCCCAGGGCACGGATGGCATCCGAGCCAAATCGGATGTTACCGGCGGCATTGCGATAAAGCTTGGGCTCGGGCTCGGCCTGCTCGGCCACGGCAGGCTCCTCTGCCGGCACAGCAGTGGACTCGTCCGCAACGGGCTCCTCGGCCGGAATATCTTGGACCTGGGGCTCGGGTGCGATGACGCCAATCAGGGTCTCGTCGGCAGAGGCACCTTCGAATCCATCGATTTGCTCATCAAACGCCTCGCCCTGCTCACCCTCGGGAGCGACCGGCTGACCATACTCATCCTCGGTATAGGCAGGCTCTTCGTACTCGATGGTATTGCCGTAATCGTTTTTGCTGCTGGGCCGCGGCGTACTCGGCTGCCGCGCGTGCCATCTCCTCGGCGCGACGCTTCTGCTCGCCAAAATACGTGTCAAACGGAATATCGTCAGGGAACTCGTTCTCACCCTGATAGGGGGCGACGTTATCCATGACACCCAGCATGGCGGCAACAGACGACTTGTTGCAAACCGAGCCGGACGTGTAGGGAAGGACAAAACGATTGGAAATAATATTGGCGGCATTGGCGAGCGCTACGAGGGAGGCAAGGATCGCGACAATCCACAACAGGACCTTCAACGCGCCGGGAAGCGGCAAGATGCGCAGGATGGCAATAACCGCTGGAGCAATCGTGGCAATCGGGAGCAACTTGGCGATCAGCGCTCGATACGGCGCATAGGGCTCGCGAGCGAGCAGTTCGGCGCGCGGGGAGTCATAGTGCGCGACAACGACAACCGGGCGATTGCGCGGAGAGGCAAGCGGGCCCGACGCCTTGTGGTAGGCGATGACGTTTTGGCTCACGCCCGTCTTGCCCAGGCGCGAGATCACGGGACGACCGGTTCGCTCGAGCGCATAGAGCACGGCTCCGACGATGGCCAACAGGGTGCCGACTAAGCCGATACCGCCGCCGATGCCCATAAGCAGGGCGCCGGCAAATGCCAGAATGCCCGTAACGGCAAACGCCATCCTGCTCGGCGCGGGAGCATTAAACTCCTGCACCTCGGGATCAAAGCCGTGGTTGCGGAAAATTTGAGCGATATCTTCGGCAGCCAAGCGCTCTTCTTCGCTGCACGCCGGCGTGATGCCAGTGTTCTGCAGCAGGTGGTTAATATAGTTCTGGGTGTTCGCCATATGCGCTCCACATCCATAATCCGACAAATAGGCCCAATGTATGCACATTAGAACCGTATATAGTCGAAAGTATACCCCGAGCGGGCGCAAACGGCCGAATTCTGGGCATCTTAACGCCCCAAGCGGACAAGGATATAGCCTAATCTCCATATCGGACTAAAATCATGGCATCAAACACCTTCCCATGCGAGGATTCTATGACGGCAAGCGATACAACCGTAACGAATAAAAAGGGGGCGCCGGGGCCCGGTTTCGACAAGACCGCCCAGCGCATCCTCAATCTGTTCTTTGTACTTAACAGCTCTCCCGAGCCATTGACCACAGAGCAAATTGTCTTGGATTCCGATCTTGGCTATGGGTCGGGCAATATCGACTCGGACAAGCGCAAGTTTCGCCGCGATCGCGAAAAACTCCTCGAACGCGGAATCACGATCAAGGAAGTCCGCGCGGCAGGCGCCCAAGAAACCGAAGAAAGCGCATGGACCATCGATCGCGAGCACACGTTTGCGGCCGGTGGCCTCATCACTGCAGACGACGCGGACATCTTGCTCGACGCTATCGACCAGGCCCTTGCGACCGGCTCGGCCGCGTTTGCCACGCCGCTTGCAGACATACGCTCCAAGATCGCCTACCTCACCGGCGCATCGACCGCAGAAGAGCCTCCCGCCCGTCGCTCACCCGCCGTCGATGCGGTGTGGAGCGCTTTTGCCGAACGCTGCGCGCTGCGCTTTTTGTATCAAAACGGACGCGGAGAACAAAAAGAACGCACCGTCTGCGTGTACGGCATGTTCGAGCACGAGGGCGTGGCGTATTTTTGCGGACTCGACAACGCCACCGATGAAATCAGGACGTTTCGCTGCGACCGTATCGTTCGCGCATGGCGGCCCTCGAAGGCCTACTCCATCCCCGCCGACTTTAACCTCAACGATCGCCTGTTCTTTGAGTTTGATTTTGCCGATTGCAAGCCCGTTATGGCGACCTTTTCGTTTGCCCCGCAAGCCCAGGCCGACATGGTCAGCGGCCTTACGCGCGGTCGCGGGGAGCTCACACACACCGAAGAGGGTTGGACCTGGACCGTCGACGTGCGCGACCTTAATGCCGCTGCCTCGTTTTGTATGGAGCACGCCATGGACGGCATGAGACCCGTTGCCCCCGATGCGCTTAAACTGGCATGGAACCACCTCATCGAAAGGACGGTGCACGAGCATGCCCGCGCGTAAACTCACCAGCGAGCAAAGGCTCTCGCGTGCGATTGACATCATGGAGGCTCTCTACGCTGCCGGCGAAGCCGGTATGACACGAGGGGATATCTGCAGCCGTTTTGATATCACGGGTGCGGCACTCGATGAAATTATCGATATCGTCTCGACCCTCGCTGACCGTGAGTCGGGCGCACGCATCATCTGCGAGCGCCACGGCGAGCGCATCATCCTGACAGGCGATGCGGGGCGTGTGCTGCCCTTGCGTCTAAGTGCCGCCGAAGGCGCCGTACTCAACCACGAACTCGATTCGATGGGAATCGACTCTCGGGCGGCAGAACGTATCCGACATGCCCTCCTACCCGAGGAGCTCGGCTACAACCAGCGCGTCGTCGACACCGTTGCCCGAGGATCGCACTGGCAACAGCTAAACTGCGCGATTCAAGACGGCGTTCGATGCCGCATCACCTACCGTTCGATGGACGACGCACGGCCGCGCGAGCGCCTCATCGACCCCTTGCGCATCACGACACATGGCGACCAAACCTATCTGATTGCCTGGGATGTCGAAGTTGATGAGCAGCGCTCCTACCGCATGGACAAAATCGAGGGCCTTTCCCTTACCGACGATTCCGTGGAGCGCCACATGCCCGCGCCCTCGTCCCTCCACGAATCCCTTTCCCAAGCGGAGCAGAGCGCAAAACTCCTCATGCCGCTCGACATGGCAGAGCGCCTAGACTGGGCCGGCATTATGTCGATTGAGCTAAACGGGGCTGACACGGCAACGGTGACCGTGCGTTATGGGTCAGAGCACTGGCTGTTCTGCCAGGTAATCGCAGCGGGCGGAGCCATCCGCATACTGGATGACCCCGCCCAGGCATTGCGTCTATGCGATATGGCGAAGAGCCTGATCCGTCCGCTTTAACGGCGTCTCTCGTGGCGTGCACGCCACAGCTGCAAATAATGACCGATCTGTGCCGACTCGATACGCTGGTAGGAAGTCGTGGGCAGCGACGTCAAGAACTTCTTGCCGTAGCCCTTTGTCACCAAGCGCGGATCTGCCAAGATGAGCACGCCGCAATCGGTCGATGAGCGGATAAGACGGCCGGCGGCCTGCTTGACCTCGAGCACCGCCTCGGGCAACGAGTAGCGCGCCCAGGCGCGGTCCTCACGCAGATTGCGCTCACACGAAAGAGGATCCGTGGGGCTCGAGAACGGCAGCTTGGGGATAATGACGCAACGCAGTGTCTCGCCGCTGGCGTCAAAGCCCTCCCAAAAGGCCTTGAGTGCAAAGAGCGATGAGGTCGGCTCGTTGATAAACCGATCGCGCAGGCGACGCGGGGACGAGTTGCGCTGTTGGCAATTGAGCTCCAGGCCCGCTCGCGCCAGTTTGGGCTCGACACGGGCATACAGATCCTCCATGTCGCGCCTGTTAGTGAAGAGCGTGAGCACCGATCCACCCATGGCGAGATGGGCATCGACCAGCACACGCTCGAGCGCCGACAAATAGCGCTCGCGATCGCGCGGATCGGGAATGTCCCCCGCCACGACCACGGCCATATTCGAGTCAAAGTCATAGCTCGAATCCAGGTGCAGCGATGAGGATGTCGACGCACCGATGCGATCGAGGCCGACGGCATGGTTGAAATGCTCAAAGCTCTTGGACACCGTCATGGTCGCCGAAGCGAAGATGGCCGTGTGCACCTCGGGCAGCCACTCGTTCGCCAGGGCCTCGCCGATATCGATGCGCTCGGCGGTCATGGACTCCCCGCCCGCACGCAGCCGGCGGTTCACCTGCAGCGAGTACACGTAGTGCTCATCCGAACCGTCAATAATGAGCTTGAGGTTCTCGGCCAGCTCGTGCAGACGGCGCGAAATGTCGCCCAGGTCCACGACAACCTCGGGCTTATCGGCGGCGACGGCCTGCACCAGCGCGTCTACACTTTTATCTGCCTGGTCCAGCGCATCAATTGCGGTATGGGCCGACTGCAAAAAATCGTGCCAGTCATCCGACTCGCGAAGCTCGGGGCCAATCCATAGATTCGCGTTGTCATAGCTCCCGCGGGCACGGCGGCCAAGCTCGCGCACGCCATCGAACACATCGGCAATCGCCATGCTCGCGCGGGCAACCGTCGACGTCGCTTTGGCGGTAAGTCCCAGATAAAGCGTAGAGCCCTCGGAAGTGGCCAGGTCGCGGGAAACCTGACTCAGCGCACCGGTGCTCGACCCGCCCAAGCGCTCAAACAGCACGCGCGACTCATCGGCCGAAACCACGCGCGCCCACTGGCGACGTGCCTCGCGCTCGATGGAATGGGCCTCATCGACCACCCAATGACGGATAGGAGGCAAAATCCTTCCCTCGGCAGCCACGTTGCGGAACAGCAGGGAATGGTTGGTAACTACCACGTCGGCGTGCGCCGCACGGCGGCGCGCTCCGTGGACCAGGCATTTGTCGGGGAAGAACGGGCACAGACGACGAGCACACTCGCGCGAAGCCGTCGTAAAGTCGGGACGGTTGACGCTGCGCCAGCGAATGCCGAGCGAATCGAGGTCGCCATCGGCAGATTGGCACACATACGCCATGATCACTGCAACCGCCGTAAGCGTGTCTGCCGGGTCGCGCTTGGTGGTGATCTCGACCTGACCGCGGCTCATGCGCTCGAGCTTGCGCAGACACGGATAGTGGTCATAGCCCTTAAGCGCACAAAATGACAGGTCCCCGTCCAGCTGCTCGGCGAGTTTTGGCAGCTCATGGTACATAAGCTGGTCGGCAAGATTATTCGATTTGGTCGCAATGCCAACGGTAATGTTGTTTCGGCGGGCGGCCTCGGCAAAGGGCACGAGATACGCCATCGACTTACCGACGCCCGTGCCCGCCTCGATCACGCGATGGGTACCCGTGACCAGCGCATCGCGCACCTCAACCGCCATCGCGATCTGCTCGTCGCGCGGCTCATAGGTGGTGTACATGCGATTGACCAGGCCACCGGGGGCGTAATCCGCCTCGATCTCTTCACGGCTCGGCATCTTAAGGACCGGCAACTCGTCCGCATCAACGCGATCGTCTGCGCGATCGGCCTTGAGCACATTGGCACGGGCGGCGGCAAGCGAAAATATCGAACCAGGGTTCTGACCAGCCAAAAACGAGAAAATGGGGCGATAGGACCAAGGCACGTCCGTATGCATGTCCGCCAAGCGCGCCATAAGGCCCTGGGGCAGATCGGTAAGTGCCACCAGCAGCACGCGCCATACGCCGCACAGGGCGTCAACGTCGGCGTTTGCACGGTGCGACACCGAATCGCAACCAAACAGGTCGGCCATAAAGGAAAGCTTATGCGATGCCAGGCGCGGAAGCGCAATGCGCGACAGCGCCAGCGAATCGATCCAGATATCGCTCACGTTGACGCCGCCCTTGACCGATTCGATGAACGATCGGTCAAACGTGGCGTTATGCGCGATGACAGGGCAGCCGCCCACAAAGTCGGCGAGCGCCGCGACAGCCTCGACAGCCGACGGGGCATCCGCCACATCGGCGTTCGTAATGCTCGTGAGCTCGGTAATCTCTGCAGGAATCAGCTGCTTGGGATGCACGAACGTATCAAAACGGTCAACGACCTCGCGGCCCGAAAGTCGGGCCGCGGAAATCTCAATTAACTCGTTGTCCTGTACCGAAAGGCCTGTTGTCTCGGTATCGAGGACGATAACATCCTCTTCGATGAGGCCAAACGATTGCGTCTTGGCTCGCTCGGCGAGCGTGGCATAAGAATCGATGACAAACTGCGGCGTTCCAGGAGATACAGCGTCCTCGATTAGCATGCAACGCCCGCTCGACGGAGACCCATACGAATCAGGCTGTCGCACACCTGCGGGAATGTCATGTCATCGGTATGGCGGATCTCGTCGGGGTACAGCGACGTATCGGTCATGCCGGGGATGGTGTTGGTCTCGAGAATGATGGGGCCGTCCTCGCTCACGATAAAAATCGCTGCGCGAAACGCCCAGACAGCCGAGGGCCTTGTGGGCCGCGCAGGCAAGTTCCTGGGCACGCGTATAGTTTTCGGGCGAAATCTGCGCCGGAATACGGTGAATATCCGTAGGGTCGACGTACTTTAACGTCAAAGGTCGTAGAACTCGCAGTCTTCGGGCTTACGAATCTCAACGATCGGCAGCGCGCGCACATCGTCCTCGCCGTACACGCCGACGGTGATCTCAGTGCCCTCGATGCACTTCTCGACCAGCACCTTATCGCCGTACTCAAAAGCCTTGGCGATGGCCGCGGGCAGCTCGGAGGGCTCGTGAACGAGCGAAATGCCGTAGCTGGAGCCGTTGACGGCGGGCTTTACAAAGCAACGCTCGCCACAAATCTCGACGATGCGATCGATATCGACCTCGTCGCCCGCCTCAAGCGCCAGACCGGGGGCAATGGGGATACCTGCCTTGGCATACAGAAGCTTTGAAACCTCTTTATCGGCGCCACACGCGCTGGCGAGCACGCCCGACGCCGTGTAGGGGATACCCAGCGTCTCCATGGCCCCCTGCATGGCGCCATCCTCGCCGCCGGCGCCGTGCATGGCGATAAACGCCACGTCGAAGCCGCCCGTCGCCATGGTCACCATAAAGTCATCGGCGGCGGTATCGAGCAGCTCCACCGAGGTGTAGCCAGCCTCCTTCAGTGCCACCACGACATTCTTTCCCGAATTGAGCGAAATCTCGCGTTCGGCGGAATGGCCGCCCGCCAAGACCGCTACGTGCATGTTCTCTAGGCTTTTACCCGGCATGGGCAGACTCCTCCTCTATAATTCCTGCAGCTGATACCATATTGTAGCGATACCCTCTACGTTTCCCCAAAATCGAAAGGCTTCCATGAATCCCAGGACTAAATCTCAAGACATTCGCGACTTGAGCCAAAACGATATTCGCGAACTTGTCGCCGAACTCGGCCAACCCGCTTTTCGCGCAAAGCAGCTCATCGAATGGGTTTTTGAGAAGAACGTTTGTTCGTTTGATGATATGACCAACCTTCCCAAGGCCTTCCGCGAGCAGCTGAAGGAGGCATTTGCCTTCGACACGCCGACCGAGCTCGCCAAACAGGTGTCTAAGGATGGCTCTCGTAAATACCTACTCGAGTACCACGACGGCATCTCCGTCGAGACCGTCGGCATGCCTCGTCGAAACAAGCTGTCTGTCTGTGTATCCACCCAAGCCGGCTGTGGCATGGGCTGCGCTTTTTGCGCTACCGGCCTGAACGGCCTCAAGCGCTCCTTGACCGCCCAGGAGATCGTTGACCAGGTGCTCCACGTTTCCAACGACTTTGGCGAGCGCGCAACGAGCGTCGTCTTCATGGGACAGGGCGAGCCTTTCGCCAACTACGACGAGGTCCTCAAGGCTCTGCGCATTCTCAATGATCCCGATGGCATCGGCATTGGAGCGCGCCACCTTACCGTTTCTACCAGCGGCGTTATTCCCGGCATTCGCAAGTTTGCTGACATTCCCGAGCAGTTCACCCTTGCCGTCTCGCTGCACTCCGCCATCCAGCCCACCCGTAATAAGCTCATGCCGGGCGTTAAAAAGTACACGCTGCTGCGCCTCCACGAGGCGCTCCAGCTCTACACCGAGAAGACCGGGCGCCGCCCGACCTATGAGTACGCCATGATCGAGGGCGTCAATGACACCAACCCAGAGATGCAGGCGCTCTGCGACTTCTGCGAGGGCACGCTGTGCCACGTTAATCTGATTCAGCTCAACGATATTGAGGGAAGCCCCCTCAAGCCATCGCCGATCCATAAGGTAGAAGACCTTCAGCGCCGCCTTGAGTCCCGTGGTATCGAAACCACGATCCGTAACTCTCGCGGCAACGATATCGACGCGGCCTGCGGTCAGCTCAAGCAGCGCTTCAAGGTTCAGAAGAACGCATAGGGGAGACTAACCTTAACGTTTCATGTGAAACATCGAACGGCCCCGGTTGCCAAATTGCAACCGGGGCCGTTTCATATTCATCGGGCTTGACCATCGCATGATTGCCAATCCTCTATCTCGAACATAATTAGGGGCCCTTGTTCTGAGATTTAGACAAGGACCCCAATTTTAATGAGACTCTAAATTGTTAGGTACCTAAAAGCCTACGTTATCCCATTGGTGAGCTACCCAATCTTGGTTAATCTTGGGATTCTTAGTTACCTGAGCAGTACGCATAGCGACATCCTCGGTCATTACATCCATTTTCTTCTTGGATGTATCGACGATATCCTGTGCTCCGCGTAGCAAACGACCACGCAATTCTTCGTCCGTTGCGATCTTATATCCCGCAAATACACCAGCGGTAACCGTTGCAGCCAAAGCAAGCGCAGTCAGAACCCTATTCTTCATCCTGACCTCCTTGATCAAATTGAATCATCTCTCCAAGGATGCGAGACAGCTCCTCCTCATCCTTAAACTCAATCTCGATCTTATTCTTACCACGAGAAGTCTTTACGCGAACGTTCGTGTTGAATACTTGACGCAGAACGCGGGCAGCTTTCTTAAATGACTGCGGCGTCGCAGGCCTCGGAGCCTTGGGCGTCTCTCCGGCAGAAAACATGGAGCAAGATTTTCTGTCGCACGAACGGACAATCCCTCTGCAACGACCTTCTCGGCAAGCTTTATACGTGCATCTTCATAAGGAACCGCAAGAATCGCTCGTGCGTGACCGGCAGTAAGCTTACCCTCAAAGATCATCTGCTGTACAACCTCGGGAAGATCAAGCAGGCGTAGAGAATTTGTGATGGCAGAACGGGACTTGCTAACAGCCTTTGACAGGGCTTCTTGAGTCATACCGCTCGCGTCGATGAGCTGTCGATATCCCTTAGCCTCTTCGACCGGGTTAAGGTCAGAGCGCTGCAGATTCTCAATCAGTGCGAGTGCGAGCATCTCTTCGTCGTCAACATCTTTAATGATTACGGGGAGCTCTTCAAGACCAGCGAGCTTTGAAGCCTGATAACGGCGCTCTCCGGCAATGATCTCATAACCATTACCGTGTTTTCGCACAAGAAGCGGCTGCAGTACGCCATGTTCCTGGATTGACTCACTTAACTCGCGAAGCTCAGTCTCATTAAAATGAATTCGAGGCTGATTAGGATTTGGAACAATATCTTCGATAGGAAGTTTGGTTTCTGAAGCGGCATTTGATGCCGAAGTCGCAGATCCACCAGTCTCATACTCAGCTTCTGAGACCAACGCATTGAGACCACGGCCCAATCCGCCACGTTTCTTAGGGCTAGGCACGCTTTATCACCTCTTTAGCAAGGTTCATATACGCCTTTGCACCCTTATTCTGCGGCGCATAGGTAATTACCGGCTCACCAAACGACGGTGCTTCCGATATTTTAACGGTACGTGGGATGAGGGTCTTGAATGCCTTTTCGCCAAAGTACGATTGGACTTCTTCGACGACCTGATTCGAGAGCGATGTGCGTGAATCATACATAGTCATGAGCACGCCATACGTATCAAGACTCTTATTCAGGCGTGATTTGACCATTTTCATCGACTCAAGCAGCTTTGTAACGCCCTCGAGCGCGTAATACTCACACTGAATCGGAATCAAAACGCTATCTGCCGCCGTCAACGCATTAATTGTAAGCAAACCAAGCGAGGGCGGGCAATCGATAAAGATAAAATCAAACTCATCCTGAATGGGCTCAAGCAGATCTTTTTAAGCGGGTTTCACGAGCAATCGCACTTACCAGCTCGATTTCTGCGCCAGCAAGCTGGATAGTAGCGGGAATAACAAAGACTTTCTTGCAATTTGTATCAAGAACGAGTGATTCTGCTGGAACATCATTCAGCAATGCATCGTAGATACAGTGATCAAGTTCTTCTTTTTCGATTCCAAAGCCACTTGTACTGTTACCCTGCGGGTCAAAATCGACAATCAACGTCTTTCGGCCCTGTTCACCCAGCGCAGCAGCAAGGTTTACAGCCGTGGTGGACTTGCCTACGCCACCTTTTTGGTTAATGATTGCAATGATACGCGTGTCTTTTGCGCTTTTAGATCGCTTAACGTCGCGAAATCCCACGGTCCCTCCTGGTGTATTTAAAGCTGTTAAACGGAGGATGTTTCACGTGAAACATTCCGATTCTAAATCGACGGCTATGTTTCACGTGAAACATAGCGATTCGATACCATCCATTATGTTTCACGTGAAACATCTAGGCAAGCGGATTCTTCTTCGCCATGCCATTAGCACGCGGAAGAGAGACGGATGCCGGACGGCTCTTTTTCAAAATAATAAATTCACGATGACCCAATCCATTCGGTAAATCGAGATCATCGGTCATCAGTGTGTTAAACCCGCATATCTTAGCAGCAGCCAAACCAGATTGAAGTTCATCATCAGATGGATTTCCTTTTGTAATAACAAAGAGACCTCCATCCTTTAAAAATGGAGCAGCGTATTCAACAAGGACCGGCAACGGAGCGAGAGCGCGAGCAGTGACAACAGCGAATTGTTTCTTATGGGATCGAGCGTATTCTTCAAGACGATCGTGGACAGCATGGGCATGCTTTAGACCAAGCGCCTTAACAAAGGAATTGACAGCATCAACTTTTTTGCCAACGGAATCGATATAAGTAGCCTTACGACCACTAGCAACAGTCAAAGGAATACCGGGGAAACCTGCGCCAGTACCCATATCAAGCAAAGCGCCTTCAGGAGCTTTATTGATATAGGGAAGCAAAACAAGTGAATCCAGAATATGAAGTACAGCAGCATCGTCGACATCTAGGATACGCGTTAGATTCGTACTCTTGTTGGTTTCCAGTACAAGATCAAGATGCTGGATACAGGCATGGAGGTCATCATCAGGGACCTTCAATGAATAGTCTTTGCAATACGAAATAAGACGGCTCAGCATCTGGCTAGCCTGCTCATCAGTCAATACAAACAAGACAACTCCTTTCTGACAAAAATCAGTGTATCAAGAACTTTTGACAAAAAAAGGGGACGTGGAAACCACGCCCCCTAAGCATAAGCTCGAGAAGTTTATCGAGCAACAATCACAACATGGCGATCTGGATCAGAGCCCTCGGAATGCGTGTCGACGGCATCATTGCCACGAAGGGCAATGTGAACGAGTCGGCGCTCATAGGCATTCATGGGCGGCAGTGAAACACTCTTATGAGTACGGATGGCGCGCTCGGCAGCAGACTGAGCCATGGAGGCAACCTTGTCCTGTCGACGGCTCTTATAACCCTCGACGTCGACAACGACCGGATACCTAAAGCCAAGCTTACGACTCACCAGCAGCGAGAACATAACCTGAAGAGCATCGAGGGTACGACCATGACGGCCAATGAGAACAGCGAGATCCGGAGCAGTTACATCCAGAATCAGTTCACCCTCGTCACCCTCATACTCATCGATAGGAGAGTTCGCCGCATCGAAGTGCGAAAGGATGGAACGCAGAATGGAAATAGCAACATCGGCAATGGTGTCGAGCTCCTCATCGGTCAGCTCTTCACCAGCCTTGTAGCGCTGTGCAATCTCGGGATAATCGCCCGCGACCTGCGGGACAACCTCCTCAAGCATATCCTCGATGATCTCTTCAGACATAACGAACTCCAAAAGTTAGGTACCTAAATAAGATTGATGGTCCACTACTTCTTCTTGTGCGGGCGCGGCTTTTTCTCGCGACGAGTGACCTCGACCTGCAGCGGGGCGTTCTTAAGACGCTCCTCCTCGTCGGCCTTAGCCTTGTCAATGACCTTCTGCGTCACGAAGATCTGCTGGATAACCTGCCAGGCAGAGGACACATCGTAGTACAGCAGAACGCCGACGGGCAGGCTCCAACCCATCCAAAGCATCATGACGGTCATGACGACGGCCATCATACGCATGCTCTGCGCCTGCTGGCCGGTCTGGTTGCGCGACATATAGAGCTGCGGAATCAGGGTGAGGACGGCAAACAGGATCAGGCAGATCAGCGCAGGCAGAGCAACCATAAAGCCATCGGCAAAAGAGGCGCTCGGCGTGGTGGTCAGGTCGGGCAGGATGTTGAAGAACGAGAACGTACCCTCGTTAAAGTACTGCGGCAGGTTGCGCAGAAGCGTGAACAGGGCGATAAGGATGGGCATCTGAATCAGAAGCGGCAGGCAGCCGGCCAGCGGATTGAACTTGTTCTCGCTGTAGAACTTCTGCATCTCCTCGGCCTGACGCTGGGGGTCGTCAGCGTAGCGCTCCTGGATCTCGAGCATCTTGGGCTGAAGCACCTGCATGCGCGCCGTCGACTTTGTCGACTTGAGCATGAGCGGCGTCAGCAGCAGACGGATGATGACCACCAGGATGATGATGGACAGGCCCCAGTCGACCGCAAAGGTCTGGATGAGCTTGAGCAGCTCAAAAAGGATGTTAACGATCCAATCCCACATGTAAGTTTTCCTCCGATAGCGAGTGCCAACTAGGGCACAGGGTCATAACCGCCGACGTGCAGGGGATTGCAGCGAGCGATGCGCCTCACGGCAAGCCAGCAGCCTCTCAAAACACCGTACTTCTCAATCGCCTGAACGGCATATTGCGAGCACGTTGGGTAATAAATGCAGGCGTCAGGTAATAAGGGCGAAATAACCTGTTGATATATGCGAATAGGAGCGATGGCAACACGTCGCAAAACGTGATTGCTCATCGCTCCTCCCCGGCAACGCCGGCGCGTTTCATAAGCGAACGCAATGCCTTGTCCATCTCCTGCGGCGAGGAGATTCTCGTCTTGGGAGTCGCGAACAAGATGATGTCATAACCCGCAACGGGAAATCCGCAGCTGCGGGCGGCCTCGCGCATCACACGCTTAGAACGGTTGCGCACAACTGCACAACCGAGCCGTTTAGCACCAACGAAGGCGACCCTTCCGGAGTCGCCTTCGCCAACCGATTCACATATGGTCATTCGAATCAGAGGGTGATTGAAACGACGCCCCTGACTGAACACATGCTCGAAATCTTGCCGAGACTTAATAGTCTTCATGCGAGATGTGTGTATCGCTGCTAGACAGTGAGACGCTTGCGGCCCTTGGCGCGGCGACGGGCGAGCACGGCACGACCACCCTTGGTGGCCATACGGGCACGGAAGCCATGGGTCTTGGCACGCTTACGCTTATTAGGCTGATACGTACGCTTCATCTTAAGTTCCTCCTGCTGCATTTCGAGTGTCCGCGGGAGCGCGGACGCAGATATAGACACGTGAGCTTGAAGATTGTAGGGAAATCAATGTTCAAATGTCAAGAAATCAAAGGTAAAAGGTTGCGTAGTTCACACGGTTCCCCCATAAGCCCAACTGAAATTTGCAGGGTACGGCAACTTTTCACGATATTTCACCAAGTTTTCAACAGGTCATGTTGGCAATGTTGAGAACTTTTCGCCCGTTTTCCAAAGTTTTCAACAAGTTTTGAAAAGTTGTCGAAAGATGAGAAACATTGCACGGTGAGCTACTATTTGTTCGAAACCTTATGAAAGATTGCGAGCAGCATGTCTGACGACTTTTACACCATGGTCGATTCCGGAGACCCGGCACCTGACAACGAGCACATCACCGGCGTGCGCGAAAAGCGCGGCCAGGAAGAGCAGGCCGCTGCGAAAGCGCAGGGTGCCATGTATGCGGCACGCATCGCGGTCTATGACGACATGCTGTCGACGCCGCGCGTCATCGTCATCGAACCTAAGGATGTGCGCACCTATCTGGAAGAGACAACCAACACCGTCTACCAGTGCATGAAAGAGCAGGGCGGGCACATCTCGCTCATGGTTATCCGCGAGATTGTCGAAAACTTTATCCACGCCCACTTTGCAGAGCCCATCATCTCAATCCTAGACGGCGGCGACACCATCCGATTCGCAGATCAGGGACCGGGAATCGACGACAAGGAGCGCGCCTTCGATTTTGGCGTCACCAGCGCAAACAGCAACATGAAGCGATACATCCGCGGAACCGGAGCCGGGTTTCCCATGGTGCAGGAGTACTTGGAAAACGCCGGCGGCGCCGTATCCATCGAGGACAACATGGGCAACGGCACCGTGGTCACGGTAAGCCTGGACCCCAAACGCGTGCAGGAAATCGAGCGAGCCGGAGGGCGAGGGGCCGCCGTGCGCCCCGAGACGGAGCAGTCAGCATACCCCCTACCCGACACGTTTGCACAGCAGTCTGTGATAGCACAACAGATGCAGCAACCCGTGGTGCACATGCAGCAACCTGGAGCTTTTCCAGTGCAAGATCCCCAGGTATCGCTGGGCCACACGGCGCAAAGCATGTCGGAGACCATAAACTCGGCAGGTCTGGACACAAACGTCGCGCAACAGACGGCGGCCATGCCGAACGTCCAGCAAATGGGCTACCAACCGTACCCCCAAGGGTATCCTCCCCAATATATGCCGCAGCAGGGATATGCCCAGCCGTATCCGCAGCAGTACCCTCAGGGATACCAGCAGCCGTATCAGCAGATGCCGCAGGGGCAATTTAACCCTTGGTCCCAGCAGATGCCGCCGCAGCCTTACCAACAGTGGCCGCAAAGTTTTCAACAGCAGGTGCCGCCCATGCAGAGTTCTCAACAACCAGCAGCTCAAATGATGTATCCTAATGCGGCGAATCAATACGCACAACCGCAGCCGGACGTGTTTGTAAGCGAACGCGGCAACGCTGCATTGGGATATCTGGCCCAACATCAAGAGTGCGGCGCAACGGACTTGGCGCGGGCGTTTGGAAACTCCGCACCCACCTGGTCGCGCACGCTCAACGATTTGGCACAGGCGGGCTTGGTGGTCAAACATGGGCAGAAATACCATCTGACCGAAATTGGAAGCGCTCGCGTGCGGGCTCAGGCTTAAGGAACGGGAGAGACAGTGGACGAGGAAGCAAGCATCATCCTGGGGGATGCCATCGCCTTTTGTCAGCGCGACGGCCAAGATGCGCGCCTCATCAACATGCTGGGGCAATCGCGCGCCGTGAGCCTGACCGAAGACACCTTGACGATTGAGGCCCCCTCACGATTTGCCATCGCTCAGCTCAAAAAGCATCAGCCGACCATCGAGGCGTACCTGGAAGAGATCGCCTTTGCGCCGATCGCGCTCAACATCGTGGCACCGCAGGGCACCGCGGCAGATAATGCCGTACCTGCGGCATCCGTCGTCCCCCCCGCGGCGCCGGCTGCCGCCGCAGTGTCGGCTCCCGAGCATCAAAACGACGATGTTTCCCGTGAAACCATGCCCGCCGTCTCGGCGTGGGCAGCCCCCATGCCCGCTGCCACACACATGCCTATCGCGCACGACGCAACACCGGGCGAGGATTCGGGCATCGCAATCAAAAACACGCTTTCGGCCGACGATTTCCGCCGCATGATGAACCAGATGAAAGGCGGTGCGCCCGAAAAGAGTGCAAAACCAGCCTCTACATCGCCCACGAGTGCCCCCGCAGCTGCGGCGCCGGCCGAGCAAAACGCTGACGGCGCACCCCTCGCGGCCAACTCGAAATTCACCTTCGAAAACTTTGTCTACGGCCCCGAAAACAGCCATGCCTATCGCTCGGCGCTCAAGTTTGCCGCGCTCGCGGACGAACGCGGCACATGCACATCCCTGTTCATCTATGGCAAATCGGGGCTGGGCAAGACCCATCTGCTGCTCGCCATCAAAAACGAGCTCGCCGAAAAGTCGCCCGAGATCAAGGTGAAGTACGCCAACTCGCAGGCATACCTCGATGACCTGATGACGGAGTTCGACCGCCAAAAGAAAAGCAACGCCCCCATCATGCAGGCATACCATGGCGTGGACGTGCTCATTATCGACGACATTCAAAACATCATCGGCAAGCGCGCGAGCGTGGACTACTTCTTCCAGCTCATGGACGAGTTTATCCGCAACAACAAAAAAGTCGTCATCGCAGCCGACCGCGCACCCAAAGACCTGAGCATGGACGAACGCCTTACCAGCCGTTTTAACGCCGGTATGCTCTGTTTGGTGGCGGAGCCCAGCTACGAGATGAAATACAAGATCTTGCAGCGCTACTACGAGAACACGATAGCCGCCGCGCCCGAGTCGGGTGACGACTCGCTGCTGGCGGCCTATGGCGGCGATGGTGGGCATCTGACCGACGAGCACTTTAAGCACATGGCAGAAGTCTCGGGAACCAACATTCGCGAACTCGAGAGCTTTTGCGAACGCTGTGCCGGCGAGGCGGGAGACCGCGAACGCGAGGGCAGCGAGCTCAGCTTCGACGACATCGACGCCATCGCAAGCCAGTACTTCGACACGTCGGCCAAGAAGATCAACGTGCAGACGGTCCAGTCTGTCATCGAGGAGCAATACGGCGTGACGCACGAGGAGCTCATCGGCCCGCGCCGCAACGCCAACATTGCCAAAGCCCGCCACATCGCCATCTATCTGGCCATCGAGATGTGTGAGATGACGACTACGGCGGTGGGCGCGGAGTTTGGCAACCGCAACCATTCAACCGTCAGCACGAGCTATAAAAAGGTTCAGAAGATGATTCAGGAAGACCGTACCGTAACCGAGGATCTCAAATCGCTACGAGATAAAATTACACTGCGTTCGTAGGGAAATAGAGACACCTGTTGAAAACTTGTCGAAACGCCGGGCATAACGTGTCTAAAACTCACCCCAAGGCGACGAAAAGTTTTCCGCAGGTTTTGAACGTGGAAAACACGGTCGGTTGCGCACAGGATGCTGTCGATTCTCTTTTTGGGGTTGACCAGCGCTTTTGGGAGTAATCAACAGTTTCGTCAGTGCTATTACTATTATTAAGATATTTATATCTATAGAAAGGTATTAAAAGATGAAGTTCACCGTCAGCCAAAGCTCGCTCACGCAAGCCATCGGCGTCGTTATGAAAGGCGTCGCTTCGGCATCTACCCTTCCCATCCTGTCGGGCGTGCTCGTTAAGGCGCAGGACGGCATCTTGGAATTCCAAACTTCTAACTACACCATCTCGATTCGTCATCGCATTGCCGCGCATGTCGAAGAAGAGGGCGAGATGGTGATTCCCTGCAAGATGCTCTCGAACATTACGAAGACCCTTCCCGACGCTCCGGTTACCTTTGAGCTCTCGGAGCGTCAGGTGCTGATTGGATGCGAGAAGAGTTCCTTCCGCCTCAACACGCTCGATGCCAACGATTTCCCCGAGTTCCCGGCCTATGCCATCGAAAGCGCGGTGGAGCTCCCGACCGACATCCTGTCCGAGATGGTCGGCCGCGTGTGGCGTGTCACTTCGACCGATAAGGCCCGTCCCATCCTGGGAGGCGTACACATGAAGGTCGAGAACAACACCGTGCGCCTGGTGGCAACCGACTCCTTCCGCCTGGCCGTATGCGACACCCAGGTCGAGACCTCGACGCTCGAGGGCTCTTTTGAGCTCAACGTTCCGGCCGACGCCTTCAACGACGCCCTGAGCATCATGGCCAGCCAGGCGACCATCATGATCGGCGCCACCGACACCCAGGTTGTCTTCGAGGCCGGCAACACCACCTACGTGTCGCGCCGTATCGAGGGCGTGTACCCCAACTACAAGCAGCTCATCCCCGATTCATGCGTGACGAGCGTCAAGATCGACGTGGCGGCTTTTAATGCCGCCCTTAAGCGCGTGGCGGTCATCGCGAGCGCGAACCCCGCCGTCAAGTTCGAGATCGATGTCGAGAACGGTCAGATGGGCCTGTCCTCCATCTCCAATGACCAGGATCTGGCGCAGGAGACAATCGATGTCGAGGCCGAGGGCGAGTCGGGCACCATCGCCTTTAACTACCACTACATCTTTGGCTGCCTCAATGCCCTGTCCAAGGAGAAGGAGATCACGCTGGAGCTCAAGAGCTACTCGCAGGCGGGTATCTTTAAGTCCTACGACAAGATCAACTACCTGTACCTGGTTATGCCGGTTCGCATCTAGCGCTGCGCCATGACCGTGTTTGCCCGCAACCTTTCCGTCGCGCGCTACCGCAGTTTCGATAGCTACCATCTTGACCTGGACGAAGGCGTGACGGTGCTTGCGGGGCCCAACGCGGCGGGAAAGACCAACCTCATAGAGGCGCTGCAGCTTTTGACGAGTGGCACCTCGTTTAGGCATCCCACAGCTGCCGAGCTCGTGCACGACGGCACGGGCTCGTGCAAGCTCGAGTTGAGGCTCGAGGGCGATGGCCGCGTGCTCGATATGGGGCTGGGCGTTGAGGACGGCAAGCGCTCGTTTAGCCGTAACGGCAAGAGGTGCTCGGCTGCCGGCGTGCGAGGGGTTATGCCGAGCGTGCTGTTTTGCCCCGATCATCTGGATATGGTCAAGCGCGGTGCCAGCGTGCGCCGCGCCGCCCTCGACGACTTTGGGGTGCAGCTGAGCGCCCGTTACGCCGACCTGGCGAGCACCTACGGGCGTTGTGTGACGCAGCGCAACGCCCTGCTCAAGGAGACCTGGTGCTGCCGCGAGATGCTCGGTGCGTGGAATGACTCCATCGCCCGCGCCGGGTCAGCCCTGCTCGTGCATCGTCTGGCCCTGCTCGACCGACTGGCGGGCCATGTGCGCGCCGCGTATGGGCAGGTGGCGTCCGGCGAGGACGCAGGCGTGTCCTATGTATCCACGCTGGGGGATTTACCTCAAACCGAAGGGCGCGAGGAGCTTAAGGACTGGGCGTACGAGCATATGCTCGCGGCCCTCGATGAACGTGCCGACGAGGAGATGCGCCGCGGCGTGACGCTCGTGGGCCCGCATCGCGACGAGATTGAGTTTACCGTTGCGGGTCGATCTGCCCGTTCGTTTGCCAGCCAAGGGCAGCAGCGTACGCTGGTGCTGGCTTGGAAGGTGGCCGAGGTGACCGTCGCCCGTGACATCCTGGGCACTGCACCCCTGCTGCTGTTGGATGATGTGATGAGCGAGCTCGATGCCGAGCGCCGGGGCGCTTTTCTGCAGCTGATCGGTGATGACATCCAGACAGTCATAACCACCACCAACCTGGGGTACTTTACTGATGACCTGCTTAATCGAGCCAAGGTGGTGAGCATGGGTGAGACGTGCTAACTACGAGCGCGAGAACGGAACGGTTGCCTTTGGCGGCTTTTTGGATGCCGAGCGTCAGCGCATCCTGGCGGCCGCGACACCTGAGCGCCGCGCGCAAATGGAGGCTGCAGAGGAATCTCGTGCGGTCTATCGTGCCTGGAATGCGGTGTGCTCGGGCACGCGCGAGGGACGCCACGTGACGGGCCTGCGCTACCTGCCCGAGTCCAATGAGCTGCTGGTGTATCTCGATTCGCCCTCGTGGACTCAGGAGATGACGCTGCTGCGCGAGATCATCCGGGCACGCATGGAGCGGGCCGGCGCGCATGTGGACGGCCTGGTGTTCAAAACGACCGCGCCCGGTCACACGCCGCCGGCTGCCAAGGAGCGCTTGCGCCCAGCCGTGACCGAGCGCCCGCCGGCCCCACACGCCGATCTCAGTGAAGACGAACGCGGCGAGATCGAGCGCCAAGTGGCGCCCATCGAAGATCAAAAACTGCGCGAGGCCCTCGAGAATGCCATGAGAGCCAGTGCCGAGTGGGCCAAGGGCGTGCAAAGCAAGAAAGAGCCTTAAATCGCATCTGGTGGCCTTGTAGAGCCAAATACCCTCGCTCCCGAGGGTATTTTTTTACGATAAACTAGTAAGGCTGTACACATTTTCTTAGCTGAAGGAGGACGTGTGGCAAACGAAAACGATTACGATGGCGGCGAGATTAAGATTCTCGAAGGTCTCGAGGCCGTTCGTAAGCGCCCGGGCATGTACATCGGCTCGACGAGCGCCAGCGGCCTGCATCACCTGGTGTGGGAGATCGTTGACAACTCCGTTGACGAGGCCATGGCCGGTTTCTGCACCGAGATTCAGGTGACGGTCCACGCCGACAACTCCATCACGGTCGTCGACAACGGGCGAGGCATCCCCGTCGACGAGCATCCCATCAAAAAGATCCCGACGCTCGAGGTCGTTATGACGATCCTGCACGCCGGCGGTAAGTTCGATAACTCGGCCTACAAGGTCTCGGGCGGCCTGCACGGCGTGGGCATCTCCGTCGTCAACGCGCTGTCCAAGCGCGTGGTCGTGCAGGTGCGCCGTGATGGCAGCGTCTACGAGATGGAGTTCTCGCGCGGCAAGACCGTCAAGAAGATGGAGGTCGTGGGCACCTCGGATTCGACGGGTACCACCGTCAGCTTCTGGCCCGACGACGAGATCTTCGAGACCTGTGTCTATGATTTCGATACGCTGCACAACCGTCTGCAAGAGACGGCGTTCCTCAATAAGAATCTAAAGATCGTGCTGACCGACGAGCGCGAGGCGACTCCCCACGTGGAGGAGTTCTGCTACGAGGGCGGCATCATCGACTTCGTCAAGTTCCTCAACGACGGCAAGGACGTCCCCGAGGCCTTTAAGGAGCCCATCTATATCGAGGGCAAATCGGATCCGGATGCGCCCGTGACCAAGATGGGCGAGGTCGAGGTATCCCTGCAGTGGAATGCCGGCTACGGCGAGAACGTCATGTCGTTTGCCAACGACATCTACACCCCCGAGGGCGGCATGCATCTCGAGGGTTTCCGCACCGCTCTCACCCGTGTGATCAACGATTACGCCCGCAAGCAGAACCTACTCAAGGAGAAGGAAGCCAACCTGAGCGGCGACGACGTGCGCGAGGGGCTTTCGGCCGTCATCTCGGTCAAGCTACCCGACCCGCAGTTTGAGGGACAGACCAAGGCCAAGCTCGGCAGTTCCTACATGCGCGCGCTCACGCTCAAGATCGTGACCGATGGACTGACCGATTATCTGGAGGAGCACCCCAAGCCCGCCCGCGAGATCGTCAAGAAGGCCCAGCAGGCCTGCAAGGCCCGCAACGCTGCCCGCAAGGCGCGCGAGGCGACCCGTCGCAAGAGTCTGCTCGAGACGGCTTCGCTGCCCGGCAAGCTCGCCGACTGCTCGGTGCGCGATGCCGAGCTGACCGAGCTCTTTATCGTAGAGGGTGACTCGGCAGGCGGTTCGGCCAAGGACGGCCGTCGCCGAGACATCCAGGCGATTCTGCCCCTGCGCGGCAAGATTTTGAACGTCGAGCGCGTGGGTGACCACCGCGCGTTCTCGAGCGACACCATCCAGTCGCTCATCACCGCGATTGGCTGCGGCGTCACGACGAGCGCCGGCGACGGCGGCGACTTCGATATCACCAAGGCGCGCTACCACAAGATCATCATCATGACCGATGCAGACGTTGACGGTGCGCATATCCGCATCCTGCTGCTGACGTTCTTCTACAAGTACATGCGTCCGCTGATCGATGCCGGCTATGTCTATGTCGCCTGCCCGCCCATCTTTGGCATTAAGGTGCGCAACAAGATCCATTACGTGTATCCCAACGGCCGCCAGCCCGAAGACGAGATTCTACGCGACACCATTCAGAGCCTGGGCCTGAACCCCGACGACAACGACGAGGACGGCAAGGCCAAGGACGGCAAGATCACCAAGAAGCGCAAGGGCTATACCGTCCAGCGCTACAAGGGCCTGGGCGAGATGGACCCCAAGCAGCTTGCCTCGACGACGATGGACCCCAAGACCCGCATTTTGCAGCGCGTGTCGATCGAGGACGCCGTGGTGGCGGACCGTGCCGTGCGCGAACTCATGGGTTCGGAGGTCGGCTATCGCCGCGAGTACATTGAAAAACACGCGCATGATGCACGATTCCTTGACGCTTAAGAGGAGGTAACGTGGCAGACGATATCAACAACAACGAGGGTATGGACGAGGCCGGCGACGCCGGTATGCCCGATGATCTGAAGCGCCTGCTCGCCCGCGCTGAGCAGGGCGAGGACGGCGATCCGGATTCCTATAACCCCGACGCCGAGGATGAAGAGGAAGAGGATGACGACGCCGAGCTCGAGGAGAGCTTCGGCGCGGTCGATCGTGGCGCCTCAGCCGGCGAGGATATCAACGGTGGCCAGCTCCAGATTTCGGAGTTCGGCCGCGAGATGAAGCAGTCGTTCATCGAGTACTCGATGTCGGTCATCACGGCGCGCGCCCTGCCGGACGTGCGCGACGGCCTAAAGCCGGTGCACCGCCGCATCCTGTACGCCATGAACGAGAGCGGCATCTACCCCAACCGCCCGCATAAGAAGTCGGCCTGGACGGTCGGCGAAGTTATCGGCAAGTACCATCCGCACGGTGACTACGCAGTCTACGAGGCCATGGTTCGTCTGGCGCAGTGGTTCTCCATGCGCACACCGCTCATCGATGGCCACGGTAACTTCGGCAACATCGATGGCGACGGCGCGGCGGCAATGCGCTATACCGAGAGCCGTCTGGCAAAGCCTGCCATGGAGCTGCTGCGCGACTTGCAAAAGGATACCGTCGACTGGCAGCCCAACTACGACGAGTCGCTCGCCGAGCCCGTGGCACTGCCCGCGCGCTTCCCCAACCTGCTGGTCAATGGCAGCCAGGGCATCGCTGTCGGCATGGCCACCAATATCGCCCCGCATAACCTCACCGAGGCGATCGAGGCAACCTGCTACCTGATCGACAATCCCGATGCTACCGTCGACGAGCTTATGCAGATCATGCCCGGTCCGGACTTCCCCACCGGTGCCATCATCATGGGCAGCGCCGGCATTAGGCAGAGCTATGAGACCGGCCGCGGCTCCATTACCGTGCGTGCCAAGGCCCATGTGGAATCCACCAAGACCGGCCGCAGTCGTCTGGTCTTTACCGAGATTCCCTACATGGTCAACAAGGGCACCCTGCAGGAGAAGATCGCCCAGCTCGTAAACGACAAGCGCATCGAGGGCATCTCGGACATGCGCGACGAGTCCAACCAGAAGGGCATCCGTCTGGTCATCGAGCTCAAGAAGGGCGTCATTCCGCAGGTCGTGCTCAACAACCTGTATAAGTACACCTCACTGCAGACGACCTTTGGCGCCAACAACCTGGCGCTCGTCAACGGCGTTCCCAAATGCCTGAGCCTGCGCGAGATGCTGCAGCACTACATCGACCACCAGGTCGACGTCGTCACCCGCCGCACCCGCTTCGACCTTAAGAAGGCCCAGGCGCGCGCCCATATCCTCGAGGGCTACTTGATGGCTCTCGACCATATCGACGAGGTCATCAGCATTATCCGCTCCTCGCAGACCGACTCCGAGGCCAGCAGCCGCCTGATCGAGCGCTTTGGCTTTACGCCCGAGCAGACCACGGCCATCCTCGAGATGAAGCTGCGCCGCCTGACCGGCCTGGAGCGCGACAAGATCCAGGAAGAGTTGGACGGCCTGCGCCGCGCCATCGCCTACTACGAGGACCTGCTGGCGCATGAGGAGAAGATCCTGGGCGTCATCAAGGAGGAGATGCGCGAGATCTCGAAGAAGTTTGGCGACAAACGCCGCACCGAGATCAGCCATGTCGAGAAGGACCTGGATGTCGAGGACCTCATTGCCGACGAGGACATGGTTGTGACCATTACCCACACCGGCTACGTGAAGCGTATCCCGGTAGCTGCCTACCGTGCTCAGAAGCGCGGCGGCAAGGGCGTGTCGGGCGTCAACCTTAAAGAGGATGACGTCATCGACGAGATGTTTATTGCATCCACGCACGAGTACGTGCTGTTCTTCTCGAGCAAGGGCAAGGTCTACCGCCTCAAGGTGCACGAGCTGCCGGTCGGTACGCGCCAGGCGCGCGGTACCGCGATCGTCAACCTGCTGCCCTTTGAGGAAGGCGAGAAGATCGCGAGCGTCATCAGCTGTCGCGAGTTCCCCGCCGACGAGTACCTGATGTTTGCCACCAAGAGCGGCATGGTCAAGAAGACCGTGATGAGCGCCTACGACCGTAGCCGCCGTGATGGCCTGATCGCCATCAACCTGAGGGACGACGACGCGCTGCTCGCCGTGCGCCGTGTGCGCGAGGGCGACAAGATCATCCTGGCCACCACTGCGGGCAAGGCGATTATGTTCCCCGAGGACCAAGTTCGCGCCACGGGACGCGACACCAGCGGCGTTCGCGGTATTAGCATGAAAGACGGCGTGGGCGTTTTGGGTATGGAGGTTACCAACGGCAATGGTGACCTGTTTGTCATCACCGAGCGCGGCTACGGCAAGCGCACGCCGGTCGCGGATTACCCGGAGCAAAACCGCGGCGGTCAGGGCGTCTACACCATCCAAATGACCGAGCGCAAGGGCAACCTCGCGGCCATGAAGACGGTGGGCCCGCAGTACGAGCTGTTCATCGTGACGGAAGGCGCGACGGTCATTCGCGTCAAGACCGACGAGATCAGCCAGACCGGCCGCGCCACCCAGGGCGTCAAGATGATGACCGTCGACGACAACGACCGCGTATGCGCTGTTGCCCGCATGACGGCAGCCGAAGAAAAACCCGAAGGCGAAGGCGCTGAGGCCGCAGCCGACACCGAAGAGGCCCCAGTCGACCTAGGCGACGGCAACGACATGCCAGAGGATCTCCTAGACGAGTAAGAGGCCCTAGCTGGTAAAAATCATCAGACCCCATATATCGGCGGCTGGGGCCGACACCCCAAAGATTTTCAAAAAAAGTTGTTGACGCGCGCGTAACGACTCGTCTAATATATCCCTTGCGCGATGGACCTGTAGCTCAGTTGGTTAGAGCGTCCGGCTGATAACCGGGAGGTCACAAGTTCGAATCTTGTCAGGTCCACCATCAAAACTGTGAAGAGCCCCGAGGTATTGCCTCGGGGCTTTTTTCTTGTGTGTTATAAAACTCATTTTGGTTTTGTGTGCTGTGCGAAAGATTGGGTAGTATAGCTATTCAATGCGGCGAAGGCGCCGTGTGTTAACCGCTACGTACCGGGGGTGTTCCATGGTTCGTGTCGACATAGAGACCATCGTCATGGCCGCCGGTCCCGTGCCATCGCTTATCGTGCTTCGCGAGCGCTGCAGCAAATCGGACTCCCCTGCGCCGCTGCGCTCCCTTTCTATCCAAACTGGTTCGTTTGAGGCTGCGGCTATTAGCCGCGGTATCGACAGCGGTCGTGCCGAGCGCCCGATTGCCCATGACCTGCTGCTCGACATGCTCGATGTCCTGGATGCAAAACTCGAGCGTATCGAGATTGTCCGTGCCGAGCCTCCCGTGTTCTACGCGACGGTCGTTGTTTTGGCCGACGGCAGCGAGCGCGGTATCGACGCCCGTCCGAGCGACGCCATCGCCCTCGCCGTGCGCAGCAATGCCCCCATGTTTGTGGAGGATGACATCATGAACCGCCTGGGGACCGTCTCTCCGGTCGCCGAGGAAATCGATGACGAGCAGGAATTTGAGAAGTTCGACGAGTTCGTCCATACGCTCTCGCCCGATGATTTTTAAATGACGGGTCGCTATGAGACGGAGTGTACGCTGATGGAGCGTGGCGTCTCGGCCGAGGTCGCCGCCATTGCCCGCGAGGCCCAGATGCGCTCGGAGGCGTCCGAGGCCGCACGCATCGCCTATGTGACGCAGGCCCGTACGCTTCGCGAGCGCCGTGCCTCCTTTATCAAGATGGTTGCCGTCTCCGCACTTGTCGCGGCAATCTCATCGCGCCTTCGTGGTACAGTTGGTGCGCTTGGGTTTTCGATTTCGACGGGCTTGGTCATCTGGGGCGTGGTCGATGCCGTGATGCTGACTAACCAGATCAAGGTACTCGACAAGCGCACGGCCGATATGATGCGCGCCCGCGACGCCGCCGCCAAGATCGCTGCCGAGGCACAAGAGATGTAACGACGCCGGACTCGATGGGAAGGTCTAAAAATGGCACAGGATATGCAGGACGCCGGAAACGTCTCCGCCGAGCTCGACGCCATGGTGTGCGACCTCATCGGGGCCTTTTTGGACGATCTCGCCGCTGGTGAGAATCCGGGCGTTGTCGTTGCGATCGAGGACGCCGCGTCCAACCGCTATCTGGCGGCACTCGACGAGGACGGCGAGGAGGCATGCCTCGAGGCTGCCACCAACTTTATCTCCGAGCACAAGATGGGCCTTAAGGACGAGGGCCTGGGCCGCATCGCCCGTTACGCCATCGGCTATACCGGGTGTGTCGAAATTGACGGCGGCTACCATGACGCCCTGCTCGTGAGTTTCTTTGAGACGACGCTCGAGAGCGGCTTTTCGGCATACGTACTGTACGAGGGTGTGGGCGCCGGCGATGGTTTTATGTGGAGCGACCCTGAACCTGCAGGTGAGGAAACCCCTCTTATCTAAAATCGCTAAAATAAATGAGTTTTCGGTAAAAGGCTCAATATTCCCGCCGAGCGTTGTGTTGCTGGGCGGGTCGCATACGCGTGCCGGTTGTATATAGATAGAAGATAGGGGAACTACATGCGCGTAGACAATCTGAGGAACATCGCCATCATCGCTCACGTCGACCACGGCAAGACGACGATGGTCGACAAGCTCCTGCGTGCCACGGACGCCTTCCGTGCCAACCAGCAGGTCGAGGACCGCGTCCTGGATTCTAACGACCAGGAGCGCGAGCGCGGCATTACGATTCTCGCCAAGAACATCTCTATCGAGTACAAGGACGTCAAGATCAACGTCATCGACACCCCGGGTCACGCCGACTTTGGCGGCGAGGTCGAGCGCGTGCTGCGTATGGCCGACGGCGCCCTGCTGCTGGTCGACGCTTTTGAGGGTCCCATGCCCCAGACCCGCTTCGTGCTGCGTCATGCCATCGACACCGGCCTCAAGATCATGATCGTCATCAACAAGATCGATCGTCCGGGCGCCAACCCCGAGAAGGCTTACAACGACTGCCTGGACCTGATGGCCGACCTGGGCGCCACCGACGACCAGCTTGAGTTTGCCATGGAGCACGTGGTCTACGCTAGTGCCATGAATGGCTTTGCCCGCCTTGACCCCAACGACGGAAACATGGACATGTATCCGCTGCTCGATATGATCATCGACGACATGCCCGCGCCCGAGGTTGACGAGAACGCCCCGCTGGCCATGCAGTGCGTGACCATCGATCATTCCAACTTCGTTGGCCGCATCGGCATCGGTCGCGTGTACTCCGGCGCCATCCACCAGGGCGACCAGATCCTGGTCGTCAAGAACGACGGTTCCAGCGCCACCGCTACCGTCAAGCAGCTCTTTACTTTCGACTACCTGGGTCGAACCGAGTGCCAGGAAGTCGGCGCCGGTGATATCGCCGCCGTCGTGGGCATCGACCGCACCGATATCGGCGATGTCTACACCGATCCCGAGAACCCCGTTGAGCTCGAACCCATCGAGATCGACCCGCCGACCCTGTCCATCGTCTTTGAGGCTTCGACCTCCCGCTCGTCGGCCGCGACGGCGACATCGTGGGTGCCCGTCAGCTCAAGGAGCGCCTGTTCAACGAGGCCGAGAACAACGTGACCATGAAGATCGAGGAGCTCGAGGACAAGAGCGGCGTCGAGGTCTCGGGCCGCGGCATTCTGCACCTGTCCGTCCTGATGGAGTCTATGCGCCGCGAGGGCTTTGAGTTCCAGGTCGGTCGTCCCCGCGTTCTGTTTAAGAAGGACGAGAACGGCAACAAGATGGAGCCCGTCGAGCAGGCCGTCGTCGAGTGCCCGGACGAGTACTCGGGCAAGGTCGTTGAGGTCTTCGGCACCTCCGGCGGTATCATGACGAGCATGGATACCTCGGGCATCGTGACGCACCTTGAGTTTAAGATCCCGACCCGCGGCATCATGGGTCTTAAGAACCGCATCATGAACGTCACTCACGGCGAGGGCGTGTTCTACCACACCTTCCTGGAGTACGGCCCCTATGCCGGCGAGATCGGCAACCGCCAGAACGGCGCCATGATCTCCATGACCACCGAGAAAGCCGTTGCCTACGCTCTGGGCACGCTGCAGGAGCGCGGCCAGCTGTTTGTTGAGCCGGGTACCGAGTGCTACGAGGGCATGATCGTGGGCGAGCGCAGCAAGGCCGGCGACATGGTCGTCAACATCGCCCGTACCAAGAACCTGGGCAACCAGCGTTCCTCGACCTCCGATATCTCCGTCCAGCTGGTGCCGCCCCGCACCTTCTCGCTGGAGGAGGCGCTGGAGTACATCGCCGACGACGAGCTGGTGGAGATCACTCCCAAGAACATCCGCCTGCGCAAGCGTCTGCTCAATGCTACCGACCGCAAGAAGGCCGCAGTCCGCGCCGGTCAGGTCAACAAATAAGCGCCGAGCTTTATAGCGACTAACAAGAAAGGGCGCCGACCATCGCGGTCGGTGCCCTTTTTGGTGCACAGGGATTGAGTTGGTCTGCACCACCGCAAAGGTGTCTGTCCCCTTTGTGGTGGTTGACGGCTAGGCGGAAGGAAGGCCCGGAGTATTGGCGGCCTGCTGCGGCTTGAGGCGGGCGTTGCGCCAGATGATCTGGATGACGTAGCCGAGCGTAAAGACGAAGGCTACGCCGCTGACAAAGCTGCCCATAAGGGGAAGTGCCGTGAGTGCGCCCGCGGCGATACCGCCCACGGCGGCCATGGCGTAGCGGTTCTGGCTGTGTCCGATCATGCGTGCGATCGCGGTGCCCGTAAACGCCGCCGAGACCAGAGCGATACCGATCACGGCGCACATGAGAGCTCCGGCGAGTGACAGACCTGCAATCGAGATGATGAGTAACAGGACGGCGGGAACGGCGGCCACCGTGCCCAAAAGACCGCTCACCCACAGAGGGGTAGGTCGTTGACGAAGCATGCCGGCGGCGCTGGCGGTCGCGCGCGGAAAGACGAGCTCGAGGAGGATCGCGACAAAGCAGGTGGAAAGCGCCGCGGCGACGATGCCGCCGATGGTGTCGTTAATCGTTGAGGTGTTCTCGTTCTCGGTACGGTCGATCTTGAGGGCTCCGACCTGAGCGCCCTCGGCCCGCTCGGGGTCCTCGGAAACATGCGCGCTCACGGTGCCGGTGATGCGGGCGTTTTTGCCCAAGACGAGCTTATCGGCCCAAACCTCGACATCGCCCTCGACGGTGCCGTCGATGGTCACCGTATCGCCTGCAAGTGCTGCCGACTTGGTGGAGCCTCGCAGGGCAACAGTATCGCCCATCGCGTAAAAACAGTTGGCGGTGCTACCGGTGTTGAGCACGACGTGCTGACCGGCTACCGTCACGCTGCCATCGATTGCGGTTTTGGAGATATCGATGGTGCGCGCCGCCAGGCGAATGGCGCCGCCTACGGTGCAGTCGCGAATCGATAGGCTGTCGCATGCCGCGATAATATCGCGGCTGATGGAGGCATCGTCCAGGTTAAGGCTTTGGCCAGCCCAGTACAGGTCGCCCGCGACGCCAGACGGATTTGAGTCAGCTTCGGTTGCGAGTACGTTGCCCGCGGTGTCTGTGCCGGCGAACGACGCCGTGGGAAGTACGGTCAGCGCAAGCGCAATCAGTACGAATAGGAGGGCGATGCGGGCCTGCGCTTTGTGGCGCTTGGTCGACGGTTCTAGGTTGCAAGGCATAGTGAATCCTTCGTTAGATACTCGGCGTATATCTAACAGGGTACCCAACGTGCGAGCGCTCTAAAAGAACCTCTCGGTTGCATTTCGAAGGGTCGTGCCGTGCTATCTACTTTTTGCGATGTAAAAAGCGCGCGATGTCTTCTTCGGTGGGGCTTTTGATGTCAAAGCGCAGCGAGAGCCAGCGCAGACCCATGGTCACGATAACGCATACGACCAGCGCGGCGACATTGCTGACCAAGCCACTCATGACGAGGCTTACATAGCTTGCCGATCCGGCGATGGCCGCGATGGCATAAAAGTTGGTGCGTTGGAAAATGCCCGGAACCACGCCCATAAAGCCGTCGCGCAGCATGCCGCCGCCCACCGCGGTGAAAAAGCCCATCATGATGCAAACGACGGGTGCAAATCCGTAGACCAGTGCCTTGTCTGCGCCGGTTGCCGCATAGATGCCGACCGAGATGATGTCGAGCAGAGGGATGAGTTTGTCGGGCTTATCGACGATTGCCGGGAAGATGTAAATGATGGCCGCCGTGGCGATGGAGAGCGGCAGCGCCATTGGCTGGTTGAGGATGTAGACGTTGCCGACCTGGAGTGTCATGTCGCGCAAAAGACCGCCGCCCAGGCCGCAAACCACGGCGAGTGCGACCGCGCCCACCAGGTCGAGCTTGTGTTCGCGCGCAACCAGCACACCCGAGATCGATGCAGCGACAACGGCGAACATCTCGAGCCAAAATGGGATAGCGACCATGGCATCCGAGGCATGTGAGGTAACGGTTATGGCGGCGACGACGGGCAAGATGGGGTCCTTTGAGTTACGGGATTGGACAATGCCCGTACATAGTACATGTTCGGCGACGATCGCGACCCTATTGCTCGGCAAACGGTCGGGACTGGGTGCGGTCATAGGTTTCAAGTATGTACATCAGCCTCCAAAGATGTCGAAAAAAATCGTTTTTGGAGGGTGATGTACATGTTTGGGGAGCGCGGGGCGAGCGGGTCCGTCGTTACTCAGAAGGCGACTCTTCGGCTTGATCGCTCTTCCAGTTGCGGATAAGTACCTTGCGCAGTTCGTTTTGCTTTCGCTGATACTCGGCATCTATGCAACGAGGCATGCCGAGCGCTTCGCGGATATTGTTCATGGCACGGTGAAAAGCGAGTTGGCTGGCAAATTGCGTTGAGGTGAGCGTGATGATGCGATAGCCCATTTGGGCGAGCACGGCCTCCCGCTCCGCATCTGCTCCCTTGCGTTCGACCTCGTCGTGAAAGCCGCCCTTATATTCGATGCCGAGCTCTCTGCGCTTATAGGTAATGAGGGTATCGATTTTGAGCGTTCGAGCTTTGGTGCAATGCCAAAGTCGTTTAGGGATTTCGAGTGGCTTGTTGAGTTCGACACCTCGGATGCCAACGCCGCCTTCGTTTGTCGGGAGTGAAAGGGCGATAGCGGATGCGGTCTCCATGGGTGAGGCTGAGTGGTCGTAGATATGCCTGAGCGCGAGTCTGGCGCGTGTGGCACCGGGTTTGCCGGGGTGACGATCGAGCAGTTCGACAATTTCGTCCTTGGAAGTGGTGGCTGGCTGCTCGGTATAAGGGTCATCGGGGCTGAACCCCATGCGATAATCACCGCAAACTTCGTAGCCGTATTCGAGGTATTCGATTCTGTCCATCCACTCGGCAGCGAATACGAAGGTAAGGGCTTCGTCGGTGATAAAAATGCCGGGGGTCAGCTCGTCAATATGGTCGTAGGGTAGATTTTGGCCAAGAACGTGGCAAGCGACACCGCTGGCGCGGATTCGCTCGAAAGCAAATACTACGGAGATGTCGATAGTCTTGAGCATGGTGGACGGAATGCCGCAGTCGGTAAGTGCCTGCCGAATGCGCGCGATGCGTTGCTGGGTAGAGAGGCCCCGCACACCTATCTGGTAGTCGCGTTGTGCGACGGCTTGAACCAGGTTCCGCGGTGCATGATGGACGAGCCACGCCGTTTTATGCGAAATGAGAACAGGAGTATCCATTAGGGACCTCTCGCTTCGAGCTGACACCAAACTCTTATGTCCGTTGAGGTGGGGAAATATACCGGATACGAGCAAATCGACTCATGCTCGGTGCGCGTCATATGCAAACGTGTACATTACACTACCAAAAACGACATTTTTCGACATCTTTGGAGGGTGGTGTACATGTTTGGGGATCTGGGTTGATGCTGAACGCGATGGGGACGTGGCTGAATAGGAGGGATGTCTATATTTTTGATCGGAGCTCAAAATTATATCCGGTCGGCTTACGTCGGCCGCGCTGCGCTAAAAACGCGCCGTTGGCGCGTTTTCTTTACGCTTTGCGCCCTGGCGGGTTCGAATCCCTCCTCCTCCGCCGTATTTGCTTGTTAGGGACTCAAAACAAAAAAGCTCCCGTTGTTGGGAGCTATCTCAATCAAAAATGGCGGAGGAGGAGGGATTCGAACCCTCGTGACCTTATACAGGCCAAACGGTTTTCGAGACCGCCGCATTCAACCACTCTGCCACCCCTCCGCGTGGGGTAAAAACAAAGCAGGCACTAAGGCCTGCTTTGGAATTAACTGGCGGAGAGTCAGGGATTTGAACCCTGGAGACGCTTTTGACGCCTACACGATTTCCAATCGTGCTCCTTCGGCCACTCGGACAACTCTCCGTTAAATGCGAAAGTCAGTATACACGAGGAATCGAAAAGTGCAAACAGAAAACTTGGCATTTTTTAAAGCGCTCGCTCCGCGCCCGTATCCGGGGTGTGCAAGATACGTACTAAAAAAGCATCCTGACCAGCCAGATCGCGCTCGATGACCTGTTCAAAATAGGTATTCATGAATGACGCGGCAGCGAATTTAAAAATTTTGAGGCAATCGATCGAACCGGTGGTATGCATTTCGCGACCACAACCCTGCAATCGGCGACCTGCGGTTTGACTCAGGTTGTCCTCGCCGCAGCGTATCTTGCTATCGAATTCGTCAAGCTCTTGGTCAGCATTTGGTTGGAATACGCATGAAGAGCCGTGTAAGCATGGACATATGTGGAGGTCATGAGGTTGTAGCTGCATATTCTTGCAGCCTGGGAGGTTGAAAGATATTATTACCAAGTCTTTTCCTGCTTCAGGCGCACCTTCACGACCTGAAGCCACATTTGCCCAGAGGAGGTGACAATATGAAGGCTTATGAACTGCTGTTCTTTGTTGACCCGTCGCTCGACCCCGAGACTCGTCTCGCTGTTATGAAGCGTATCGATACCACGATCGCTGAGGGCGCTGGCAAGGTCGACTCCGTTGACGAGTGGGGCAAGCGCAAGCTCGCCTACGAGATCAACGACCTCACCGATGGTGACTACACCCTCATCAACTTCCACGCAGATCCTACCCAGATCGCCGAGCTTGATCGCGTCCTGCGCATCACCGACGCTGTGGTCCGCCACATGATCGTCCGTCGCGACGACCAGGAGTAAGACTGTCGTTTTGGACTGGGCTTGTGCCCCAAGAGGAAGTAGTGAGTTATGAGCATCAATCGAGTGAACATCACCGGTAACCTCACCCGCGATCCCGAGCTGCGCGCCACCGCCGGCGGAACCCAGGTTCTGTCCTTTGGCGTCGCCGTGAACGATCGTCGCCGCAACGCGCAGACTGGCGAGTGGGAGGACTATCCCAACTTTGTCGACTGCACTATGTTCGGCACCCGCGCCGAGGCCGTGAGCCGTTTCCTGGCAAAGGGAAACAAGGTCGCGATCGAGGGCAAGCTGCGCTACAGCTCTTGGGAGCGCGACGGTCAGCGCAGGAGCAAGCTTGAGGTCATCGTTGATGAGATCGAGTTTATGAGCTCCCGTGGTGGCCAGGGTGGCTACGATCAGGGCGGTTACGCCCCCGCAGCTCCCGTGCCCGCAGCACGTCCTGCCGCACCGGTGGCTACGCCGCCCGCGGTCGACGTCTACGATGAGGACATCCCGTTCTAAGGGTTGTTCACCTATTTTTGAGTGAGAGGCGGCTTCGGCTCGCCGAAGTTGCCAAACGAAAGGTATTTTGACATGGCTAATGATTATTCTGCACGTCAGCCGCGTCGTAAGTACTGCCAGTTCTGCAAGGAGAACACTGAGTTCATCGACTATAAGGACACTCAGCTTCTCCGTAAGTACATGACCGACCGTGGCAAGATCAAGCCCCGTCGCGTCACTGGCGCTTGCACGCAGCATCAGCATGACATCGCCAACGCCATCAAGCGCGCCCGCGAGATGGCTCTCCTGCCGTACACCGTCCCCGTGGTTTCCTCTCGTGGCAACCGCGACCGCGGCTAAGAAGGGAGACGCATCATGAAGGTTATTCTTCTCGATGAGATCAAGGGCAAGGGCGGCGAGGGTGACGTCGTAGAGGTCGCTCAGGGTTACGCTGAGAACTTCCTGTTCCCCAAGAAGCTCGCTGTTGCCGCCACCAAGGGCAACCTCAAGCAGCTTGACGAGCGTCGCAACAACATCGCCAAGCGCGAGGCCGTCCGTCTGGCTACCGCCAACGAGACCAAGGCTGCCTTCGAGGGCAAGCAGGTCACCGTTGACGTCAAGGTTGGCGACGAGGGCATCCTCTTTGGCTCCGTTACCGCCGCTATGATCGCTGACGCCATCAAGGATCAGCTCGGTATGGACATCGACCGCAAGCGCGTCGAGCTCGGTAAGCCCATCAAGGTTGCCGGTGCCCACACCGTCGCTATCTCGCTGTACCGCGAGATCAAGGCCGAGGTTGTCGTTCTCGTCGGCGTTACCGCCGAGGAGCTCGCTGCCGAGGCTGAGGTTGAGGAGACCGCTGAGGTCGCCGAGACCGAGACCGCCGAGGTCGAGACCGAGGCTGCTGCCGAGTAGCATTTGCTGCAACGCAACAATCTTGTTCTAAGAAGGGCGCTCTGGGAGACCAGGGCGCCCTTTATTTTTTGCGCCGGGTGAGTTCATAGCAGTCATTGAGATGCGGTCCCGTGTATAGGACCGTTCATCCGTTTGGTTCGGTGATGATTGCCAAGGCGCGGCTCGATTTATAGCCGTGGCTGATACTATGGATGCTCGCAAGCGATATGAATGAGGATGCTCATGGCATATGACGATAGGGAGACGGGGCTGACGGTCGAGGACCGTGGCTCTAAGTTGGGTCTCCCCCAAAACCAAGATGCAGAGGCCAACGTACTGGCTGCTATGCTGCTATCGCCTGAGGTGGTCGAAGAGGCCCAGGTCGAGCTGCAGCCCGATGACTTCTACCGGCCTATTCATAAGACCATCTATACCGCGATGGTCGATATGTACAACAGCCGCATCCCCATCGACTCCATCTCGCTGATCGATTACCTGCGGAGCATCAACAAGCTCGATGCCGTGGGCGGCGAGGCATACATTTTGGAGCTGATGGGTCAGACCCTGTCGCTCGTTAACTGGCAGCACCATGCCGCCATCGTTCGTCGCGACTCGATGCTGCGCGAGCTGATTGGCGCCACCAACGAGATCAACGCGCTGGCCTACAACGCCCCCACCGACACCAAAGAGGTCGTGGAGCTGGCCGAGAGCAAACTGCTCAAGGTCACGGCGCGTGAGGTTAAGTCGAGCTACAAGACGCTGACCGAGTTTATGGTCGAGGCCTATAACGAGGCCGAGGAAGTGTGCAAGGCCGGCGGTCAGGCTGCAGGCGTGCCCACGGGCTTTCCGTCGCTCGACCGTATGCTCATGGGTTTCCGCGAGGGCCAGCTCATCATTATCGGCGCCCGCCCCGCCGTTGGTAAGACGTCGTTCGCCCTGAACTTGGCGCTCAACGCCGCCGCCGCGGGCTATACCGTCGGCTTCTTCTCGCTGGAGATGTCGGGCAAGGAAATTGCCCAGCGTCTGATTTGCGCCTATGCCATGATCTCGATCAGCGACTTCCGTACGGGCCGCATTAGTCCCGAGCAGTGGGCCAACATCAATGAGGCCACGCAGACGCTGTCCAAGCTCGATATTCTGATTGACGATACGCCCGGCACCACGGTGACCGAGATTCGCGCCAAGAGCCGCCGCATGCTCCATAACAAGGAGAAGGCCATCATCATCCTGGACTATTTGCAGCTGGTGAGTCCCCCGCCGGGACGTCGTTCCGAGAGCCGCACCGTCGAGGTCTCCGAGATGTCGCGTGGTCTGAAGATTATGGCCAAGGAGCTCAAGATTCCGCTGATCGCGCTGTCGCAGCTGTCGCGTCAGGTCGAGTCCCGTACCGGCAAGCGCCCGCAGCTGTCCGACCTGCGTGAATCGGGCTCCATCGAGCAGGATGCCGATATCGTCATGTTCTTGGACCGATCCGCCGACGAGGCCGAGGCCTCGCGCGACGACCGACCCGACGAGGGCGTTACGCGTATCGTCGTGGCCAAGAACCGTTCGGGCCCGATTGGCGACGTCGACCTGATGTTCCTGCCGGCATCCACCAAGTTCTATGAGCTTGATGGGGCGCATACCGAGGAGTAGGACAGGCGCCCGTTGCACGGGTATACTGGGAATGTTTTGTGCTTCTGCGCACTTGCGGTGTGCGGACAGTCCATGAATGTGAGGAGTAAACATGCCGTCAACCGTTTTGGTCGGTGCCCAGTGGGGCGATGAGGGCAAGGGTAAGATCTGCGACCTGGTCGCCGGCGACTTTGATGCCGTCGTGCGCTATTCGGGCGGCAACAACGCCGGCCACACCATCGTCGTCAACGGCAAGAAGTACGGCCTGCACCAGGTGCCCTCCGGCATCATGTATTCCGACCACGTGTCGGTGATCGGTAACGGCTGCGTCGTCAACCCCAAGGTCGTCCTTGAGGAGATCGACATGTTCGAGGCCGACGGCATCACCACCAAGAATCTCAAGATCAGCGGCAACGCGCATGTCATCATGCCGTACCACATCGATCTGGATGGCGCCTTTGAGCAGAAGCTCGGCAAGAAGAACATCGGTACCACCAAGCGCGGCATCGGTCCGTGCTACCAGGACAAGATGGCCCGTATTGGCCTGCGTATGCAGGACATGCTGGATGAGGCGCTGTTCCGCGATAAGCTGGAGACCGCTCTTGCCCGCGTGAACCCCGAGCTAGAGCTCATCTACAACCTGCCCACCTACACCGTGGATCAGATTTGCGATGAGTACCTGCCCATGGCCGAGCGCCTGCGCCCCTACATCACCGAGACGAGCCTGCTGCTCAACAACATGATCGATGAGGGCAAGGATTTGCTGTTTGAGGGCGCCCAGGCGACGCTGCTCGACATCGATCACGGCACCTATCCGTACGTGACGTCTTCTAACTGCACCGCCGGCGGCGCCATTACCGGTTCCGGCGTCGGCATGAAGAACGTCGACCGCGTGCTGGGCGTCATGAAGGCCTATATCACCCGCGTCGGTTCGGGCCCCATGCCCACCGAGCTTTCCTATGAGTCCGAGGCCGGCCACACGCTGACCGAGGAGGGCTACGAGTACGGCGTGACCACCGGTCGCCGTCGTCGCTGCGGCTGGTTTGACGGCCCTATCGCCAACTATGCCTCGCGCGTCAACGGCCTCACCGACATCGCCGTGACCAAGCTCGACGTGCTTTCGGCCTTCGACACCATTAAGGTGTGCGTTGCCTATGACGTCGACGGCGAGCGCTACACGAGCGTGCCCGAGCACCAGGTGCGTTTTGAGCATGCCAAGCCCATCTACGAGGAGCTCCCTGGCTGGAAGTGCGACATCACCGGCTGCCGCAGCTTTGATGAGCTGCCGCAGGAGGCTCAGGACTACGTGGCATTTATCGAGGATCTGGCACACACCCGCGTGACGTTCATCGGCGTCGGCGCCGGTCGCGAGCAGATCATCAACCGATTCTGGAAGTAATCGGCGTTATTTGGTTATTGCGATATACCCCTTTGCAGCCCAGATGGGCGGCCGAGGGGTATATTTGCTTGTAATGGGCCCGCGCGGAGCGGGCCGGTAATCCATAGAGGAGGCACCCTTGAAGGCGGACACTCAAACCATCGACATCCTGTTGTTGGGCAGCGGCGGCCGCGAGCATGCTCTGGCAGCCAAGCTCGCAGCATCACCGCGCGCCGGCAAGCTCTACATCGCGCCGGGTAACGGCGGCACCGCGAGCTGCGGCGAGAATGTGGTTCTCGACGATTGCGATCCTGCGGCCGTGGCGGCGTTTGCCCAGAGCCATGGATGCGGACTTGTGGTGATTGGCCCCGAGGCTCCGCTCGTGGCGGGCGTTGCAGACGCCGTCCGCGCGGCGGGCATCCCGTGCTTTGGCCCGGGTGCCGAGGGCGCCCAGATGGAGGGCTCTAAGCTGTTCTCCAAGCAGCTCATGGAGCGCGCCGGTATCCCGACGGCAGCCTATGGCTCATTTACCGACGAGGCTTCGGCTCTTGCTTATGTGCGCGAGCAGGGCGCTCCGCTGGTCGTGAAGGCCGACGGCCTTGCCGCGGGCAAGGGCGTTATTGTGGCAACCGAGCTTTCGCAGGCCGAGGAAGCTGTGCGTGAGTGCTTTGGCGGCACCTTTGGTGATGCCGGCAACACGGTGGTTATCGAGGAGATGCTCGTTGGCCCCGAGTGCTCGCTGCTGGCCTTTACCGACGGCAAGACCGTCCGTCCCATGGCTACCTCGCAGGACCACAAGCGCGCGCTTGAGGGCGATCTTGGCCCCAACACGGGTGGCATGGGCGTCTACAGCCCGGTGCCTATCGTGACCGACGAGGAGCACGCCACCATGGTGAAGGTCATGGAGCAGACCGTGGCAGAGCTCGCCGCCGAGGGCATCGACTACCGCGGCTGCCTGTACGGCGGCTTTATGCTTACCCCCGCCGGCCCCAAGGTGCTGGAGTTCAATGCTCGCTTTGGCGATCCCGAGACGCAGGTCGTGCTGCCGCGCCTTAAGAACGACCTGGTCGAGGTTATGCTGGCCTGCGCCAACTGCGAACTCGATCAGATTGAGCTCGATTGGCGTGACGAGTGGGCCGTGGCCGTTGTTCTGACGAGCGCGGGCTATCCCGGCAGCTATGAGAAGGGCAAGGTCATCACCGGTATCGAGGATGCCGAGGCCATGGAGAACGTGACGGTGTACCACGCCGGCACCGCTGTGGTGGACGGCAAGCTCGTGACCAACGGCGGTCGCGTGCTCGCCGTGACCGCGCTGGGCGACACGTTCGAGAACGCTCGCGACCTTGCCTACGAGGCCTGCGAGAAGATCGACTTTGAGGGCAAGACCCTGCGTCACGACATTGGCCTGCGCGCGCTGCGTGGCCGCGACGCCTGGGATGCCTAAAATCCGAGAGGGATGAGACGGATGGACGATAAGAACGAAGAGCTCGTGGACGCGCAGATCGTCGAGGAAGACGGTCGCGCGTACGGGCACGCCGAGGGCGAGCCTGGTGGCGAGATCGCTGAGGAGCCGGCGCTGGTGCTGGGCGACGACGACCCGCATGACGCCCTGCTGCACGAGAAGATTCTTTCGGAGGAGTGTGCCTGGAAGGGCAAGATCCTCGACGTCCACCGTCTTGAGGTTGAGCTGCCTAACGGTCACCGCAGTGCCCGCGATATCGTTCGCCATCCGGGTGCGGCGGCCGTTGTGGCGCTGACCGAAAGCGGCAAGATCGTGCTGGTGCGTCAGTACCGCACCGCCATCGACCGCGTGACGGTCGAGATTCCCGCCGGCAAGCTCGACCCGGGCGAGGACCCGCTCGATTGCGCCAAGCGCGAACTGCATGAGGAGACGGGCTTTAAGGCCGGCCGCATCCGCTTTTTGACGTCGATTGTCACGACCTGCGGTTTTTGCGACGAGATTATTCACATCTACCTGGCTACCAAGCTCGAGTTTGATGCGCCCGATCCCGACGATGACGAGTTTGTCAACGTCGACCTGGTACCACTGCACGAGCTGATCGACGCCGTGCTCGACGGTAAGATCGAGGACGCCAAGACCGTCGTGGGCGCCTTGGCCTGCGATAGCATCGCTCACCGACTAGGCGGGGCTGAGCTGTAACGAGCGGGAATGATTTCGCAGGTTTGTGTAAGTCAGCGAAAGCGCCCCATTTGAGACAAGGTGGCCTAAAAGAGGAGGGAAGCGTATGGATATACGCGACCGACGATTGAAGGCCAGATTGTCCAAATGGGGCGCTTGCAGCGTCGAGACGAAACGCGGTTTGGTAAAACCGCGTAAGGTGATTATGTTTAGAAGGTTTTTGTCTTATTACAAGCCCCAGATGGGGCTTTTTGTTGCTGATACTATTTGTGCCCTGGTGCTTGCCGCCATTGACCTGGCGTTTCCCATTATCCTGCGCAATCTGACCGGAGGGTTGTTTACCCAGGGCCAGGCTGCCATTATGCAGGCGCTCGGCATGATCGCGGTGGGACTGGTGCTGATGTATGCCATCCGCTGCGCCTGCCGCTACTTTGTGAGCTATTGGGGCCACGTGATGGGCGCGCGCATGGAGTCCAAGATGCGTGAGGACCTGTTCGATCAGTACGAACGGTTTAGCTTTGCATACTTCGATCGCAACAGCTCGGGTGACATGATGAGCCGTGTGGTCAACGACCTGTTCGATATCTGCGAGGCGGCGCATCACGTGCCCGAATGGATCATTATCTGCGGTATCGAGATCATCGGCTCGTTTGTGATTCTGTTTACCATCGCGCCGGTGCTCGCACTCGCCATGGCTGTGGTAACGGCGGTGTTCGCGGTCATTATGTTTTGGCAGAATATGCGCATGCGCGAGGTCTTTAGCGATAATCGAAAAAAGATTAGCGGCATTAATGCGCAGCTGCAGGATTCGCTGGCGGGCATGCGTGTGGTCAAGAGCTTTGCCAATGAGCAGACCGAACGCTCTAAGTTTCGCGCCTCGAACAATCGCTATCTTTCGTCCAAGGAGAACATGTATCATGCCATGGGCGTCTACACCGCAACGTATGGCCTGCTCTCGGGCGTGCTCTATGTGATCGTGGTGCTGCTGGGCGGTTGGCTCGTTGCCCAGGGTCAGCTGCAGGCGGTCGATATGGCAACCTTCGCGCTTTACATTTCACTGTTCTGCACGCCTCTCGAGACGCTCGTCAATTCGGCCGAGACGTATCAGAAGGCCATTGCCGGCTTTAAGCGCATGGACGAGGTGCTCTCGACTGTCCCCGATATTCAGGATAAGCCGGGCGCTGCGGATCTGCAGGTGACGGCTGGTGCCGTGGAGTACCGCAACGTGTGCTTTAACTACGAGGATGTTGAGCTTGGCGCGGACGATGGGGCACGTCCCGTTATCGACCATATGGATCTGTCCATTAGGCCCGGTCAGACCATCGCTTTGGTTGGCCCCTCGGGCGGCGGCAAATCGACGACTTGTTCGCTGTTGCCGCGCTTTTACGACGTTGCCGGTGGCTCCATTAGTATCGACGGCCAGGATGTGCGCGACGTGACGCAGCATAGCCTGCGCCGTGCCATCGGCCTGGTGCAGCAAGATGTGTACCTGTTCGATGGAACGATCGGCGAGAACATCGCCTACGGCAAGCCGGGCGCCACGGCAGAAGAGATCGCCGAGGCGGCCCGCCGCGCCAATATCGATACCTTTATCGAGTCGCTTCCGCAAGGCTACGACACCGTGGTGGGCGAGCGCGGCAGCCGTCTTTCGGGTGGTCAAAAGCAGCGCGTCGCCATTGCGCGCGTGTTTCTCAAGAATCCCAAGATCCTTATTTTGGATGAGGCGACGAGTGCTTTGGATAACGAAAGCGAGGAAGCGGTTCAGGAGTCGCTCGAAGAGCTGGCACGCGGCCGTACCACGATCATCATCGCCCACCGTCTCTCGACTATTAAGCATGCTGACGAGATTGCGACCGTTGAGCATGGTCGCGTTGTGGAACGTGGCACGCACGAGGAGCTTCTCGCCCGTGGCGGCACTTATGCCCGTTACTATCGAATGCAGTTCGAAGGTGCGCGTGCGCACGAGCTCGACTGATTGATATGACAGGAAGATCATGGCTGATAAGAACCCTTTGACTCCGGAAGAAGTGACGGAGTTATTCTCCGAAATCGATGCATCCGGCGTCTTGGATCCTACGCTCGCCAAAAAGCGTACCGAGCGCATGCGCGAGAAAGAGGCTGCCGTCAAGCGCGGTGACAAGGCGACGCTGGCGCGGCTGCGCAGCGAGGACCGCGCGAGCCAGGCAAAACATATCGACCCGCTGTCCGAGGACGACCCTTCGGGTTCGCAGGTGAGCCACACCATTACGAAGACTGCCATGGCCGTGGTTATCGGCATCTTGGTGCTGATTGTGGGCATGCAGATTGGCTACGGCGTGATGCGACGCCTGAATACCGCGAACCTCTCCGAGAGCGTTTCGGTAGATACCGTCTCGACCGCGCTCAAGGGTGGACTCGAATGGGGTAATGGCTTTACGCAGTTCCCGCTCGATTTTACCGTCGACGAGGCCGATGAGCGCGCGGGCACGGTTGAGGTGACAGTGCTGGATACGTCTTCTGCCAATGAACTCGAGCTGCTGTCCAACGGTCAGATTCAGGCGGCGGCGCTCGCAACCAACGCCTTGCTCAACGACAAGATCGACCGCGTGGTGTATAACGTTCACGCCTATATCAACGAGGACAGCAGAATCCAACACGATTCCTTCTTTGGCATGTTTCCCGCCCGGGGGCACCAAAGCGCCATCCTGACGTTCGTCTGGACCAAGAGTTCGTCCAACGCCACGAGTATCGACTGGAAGATGCGCATCGTAAGCATGGACGACACCATTGCCGAGCGCATTCAAAAACAGGTGAACTCGGTTTCGTCGCTTATCGAGGACCCGGTGGTGAGCCAGACCAAGATTGACGAGGAAAAGGCCGAACGTGACCTGGAGCATCGTCTGCATGGCCGCGAGATTTTCCGCGGCGGAAAGCCTGATCGCACGCCGTCCGAGCTGCTGGAGCAGGACAAGCAAAAGTAGCCCGCAGCCATATAGAACGATGCCATCCCGCGTGAGTCACAAGCCCACGCGGGATGATTTTTTATCCCGTCCCAGAAAAATTATTATGCATAGGAAGTCATAATTATCATTTTGTAAACAATTCTATGTAATTAATGCCATAGACGATGCTTGCGGTTAGAATACCGCAAGGCCTAACTGCACACCTTTAAGCCGGTCCCGTGAGACCGGGAAGGAGAACTATGGCGAACAACCATATTGCGGGCGCTGTCGCCCGCACCGTCGCGCCCAGCGAGCTGTGCCAGCGTATGCTGGCTAAAACCAGCAAGGGCACCTGCGGTCCCTGCATCCTGTATCTTGAGGATGGGACCATTTTTTATGGCCGTGCATGTGGTGCCGAGGGCACCGCAACCGGCGAGGTCTGCTTTAACACGTCGCTCGAGGGCTACTTTGAGGTCATGACCGACCCGAGCTATGCCGGCCAAATCGTAACCATGACCTATCCGCAGATTGGTAACTACGGCATTGACGAGGCAGACGTCCAGTCGGCCTTCCCCGGCGATACCGCTCGTCCCGCGAGCGCGCCCGCTATGCGCGGCATGGTCGTCCATGACATGTGCGCCACGCCTTCTAACTGGCGCTCGGCCGTCAGCGTACCGGCGTACCTGCGCGCTCACGGCATCGTCGCTATCGAGGGTGTCGACACTCGTGCTCTTGTGCGTCACCTGCGCGACAACGGCTCCAAGATGGGCATTATCTCGACGGAGGTCTTTGACGTCGCCGAGCTTGCCGAGCGCCTGTCCGCCGCGCCCACGCTGGTCGGTGAGAACCTGGTCAAGACCGTGAGCTGCCCTGAGCCCCATATCTTTGCTGCGAGCGACCTGCCCGCCGAGCATAATTTTGCGCTGACTCCTGCTGTCCCCGCCCGCCACAACGTGGTCGCGTACGACTGCGGCGTCAAGCGCGGCATCCTGGAGGGCCTGGTCCGTGCCGGCTGCAACCTCACCGTCGTGCCGTGGGATACGCCCGCGCGTCAGGTGCTCGACATGAATCCCGATGGCGTCTTTTTGTCCAACGGCCCCGGCGACCCCGATGCCGTGGTGGAGACCTACGAACAGGTACAGCAGCTGATCGGCAAGGTGCCGGTCTTTGGCATCTGCCTCGGTCATCAGATGATCAGCTTGGCGTGCGGCGCCCAGATGGAAAAGCTCAAATTCGGTCACCGTGGCGGCAACCAGCCGGTTATGAATCTAGTCAGCCGCCGCGTGGAGATTACCGCGCAAAACCACGGCTTCGGACTGCTGTTCCCCAGCTTGGGCAAGCTCGTCCCCGAGCTTTCGGGCGGTGAGACCGAGCACGCGGCCGATGGCGATCTGCGCATCTGGGTACGCCGCGGTATCGCGCCGGTCGTGATGAACGAGCGTTTCGGCCGCATTCGCCTGACGCACGTGAATCTCAATGACGGCACCGCCGAGGGCATCCAGCTGCTCGACGCGCCGTGCTTCTCGGTCCAGTATCATCCCGAGGCCTCGCCCGGCCCCACCGATGCCCACTATCTCTTTACCGCCTTTACGCGACTCATGGACGGCGAGGAGAACTACCTGGACATCGACACCGCGAAGGACCGCCTGGCTGGCTGGAATTTCGCTGACAATGGTTCCGCCGCGACCGAGACCGAGGAGAACTAACATGCCTAAACGTACCGACATCAAGCGTATCCTCGTCATTGGCTCGGGCCCCATCGTCATTGGCCAGGCCTGCGAGTTCGATTACTCCGGCGCCCAGGCCTGCAAGGTGCTCAAGGAGGATGGCTTTGAGGTCATCCTGGTCAACTCCAACCCGGCGACCATCATGACCGACCCGGGCTTGGCCGACCGCACCTATGTCGAGCCCATCACCGCCGAATTTATCGAGCGCGTGATCAAGAAGGAGCGCCCGGACGCGCTGCTGCCCACGCTGGGCGGCCAGACCGGTCTGAATGCCGCTGTCGAGCTGGCAAAGGACGGCACGCTCAACAAGTACGGCGTCGAGATGATCGGCTGTGACCTTGCCGCCATCGAGCGCGGCGAGGACCGCAAGCTCTTTAACGAGGCCATGGCCGAGATTGGCCTGGAGGTCGCGCGCTCGGGCTACGCCTATAGCGTGGCTGACGCCGAGGCCATCGCCGAGCGCGTGGGCTATCCCTGCGTGCTGCGTCCGAGCTTTACCCTCGGCGGTGCCGGCGGCGGCATCGCGCATACCCATGAGGAGCTCGTCTCTATCGTGAGCCAGGGCCTCGAGCTTTCGCCTGCCCACGAGGTGCTGGTCGAGGAGTCCATCGAGGGCTGGAAAGAGTACGAGATGGAGGTCATGCGCGACCACGCCGGCAACGGCATCATCGTGTGCTCCATCGAGAACCTCGATCCCATGGGCGTGCATACCGGCGACTCCATCACGGTGGCACCGGCGCAGACCCTCTCCGACCTTGAGTATCAGCGCATGCGTGTCGCCTCGCTCGCCATCTTGGAAAAGATCGGCGTCGAGACCGGCGGCTCCAACGTGCAGTTTGCCGTGAACCCCCAGACCGGCCGTCTGATCGTCATCGAGATGAACCCGCGCGTGAGCCGTTCGTCCGCACTGGCCTCCAAGGCCACGGGCTTTCCCATCGCCAAGGCCGCCGCGCGCCTGGCCGTGGGCTACACGCTCGACGAGATCGTCAACGACATCACCAAGGCCACGCCCGCCTGCTTTGAGCCCACGATTGACTACTGTGTGGTCAAGGTGCCGCGCTTTGCCTTCGAGAAGTTCAAGGGCACCGACCCCACGCTCACCACGCGCATGAAGGCCGTGGGCGAGATCATGGCGATCGGCCGCACCTTCGAGGAAGCCTTTGGCAAGGCCATGCGCTCGCTGGAGGATGGACACCAGGGTATTTGCGCCGGTGGCAAGGAGGGTGCCGATAAGCTGAGCGACGATGAGCTCGCCCGGGCCGTGGGCACCCCGACCGAGCACCGCATCTTCTTTGTGGTCGAGGCCCTGCGCCGTGGCTGGGACATCGCCCGCATCCATGCCATCTGCGGTATCGATCCGTGGTACCTCAACCGTATCAACGACATGGTGCAGGTCCAGGAGAGCATCCGCGGCCTGCGCGTGGAGGATATCGACGCCGACGCGATGCGCCTGCTCAAGCAGTACGGCACGAGCGACGCCGAGATTGCCGCGCTGACCGGCTCCGATGAGCGCTTTGTGCGCGCTTACCGCAAGGGCCTGGGCGTGGTTCCCAGCATGAAGACGGTCGATACCTGCGCGGCCGAGTTCTCGAGCGCCACGGAGTACCACTACAAGACGTACGAGAACATCTACCGCACGAGCCCGGATGCCAAGAAGTGCGTGGCTCCCGACGAGACCACGCCGGCGGACAAGCCCAAGGCGATGATCCTGGGCGCCGGCCCCAACCGCATTGGCCAGGGTATCGAGTTCGATTACTGCTGCGTGCACGCGAGCTACGCGCTGGCGGCTCGCGGCTTCGAGACCATCATGGTCAACTGCAATCCCGAGACCGTCTCGACCGACTATGACACGTCCGACCGTCTGTACTTTGAGCCGCTCACCTACGAGGACGTCATGGACGTTATCGATGTCGAGCGCCCCGACGGCGTCGTGGTGACGCTCGGCGGCCAGACCCCGCTTAAGCTGGCGCGCATGCTCGAGGAGAGCGGCGTGAACATTATGGGCACAAAGCCCGACGCCATCGATTTTGCCGAGGACCGCGAGCGCTTTGCCGCCCTGCTCGACAAGCTGGGCATTATGTACCCGCCGGCGGGTCAGGCCACCTCGTTTGAGGAGGCCGAGGCCGTGGCCGCGCACATCGGCTACCCGCTGCTGGTGCGTCCGAGCTACGTGCTGGGCGGCCGCGGCATGATGATCGCCTACGATGCCGAGCATCTGCGCGATTACATGGCAGAGGCTGCGCGCATCAGCCCCGACTACCCGGTGTATCTGGACCGCTTCCTGGAGGGCGCAATCGAGTCCGATGTCGACGCCCTGTGCGATGGCGAAGAGGTATACATCGGCGGCATCCTGGAGCATATCGAGGAAGCCGGTATTCACTCCGGCGACTCCGCGACCTGCATCCCGCCGTTCAGCTTTAGCGAGAGCCTGCAGGCGAAGCTCCGCGAGACCACGCGCCGCATCGCGATGGCGCTGGGAGTCCGCGGTCTGGTCAACGTGCAATATGCCATCAAGGGCGAGACCGTCTACGTGATCGAGGCCAACCCGCGCGCCAGCCGTACCGTGCCGTTTATCTCCAAGGCCACCGGCGTGCCGCTGGCCAAATGCGCGGCGCGCATCATGGCAGGCGATTCCATCGCGAGCTTGGGCCTGCCGAGCGACGAACGTCAGCTGGACTGGTTCTGCATGAAGGAAGCCGTCATGCCCTGGGGTCGTTTCCCGGGCGCCGACGTCATCCTGGGGCCCGAGATGAAGTCGACGGGCGAGGTCATGGGTATCGCCAAGAGCTATCCCGAGGCATACGCCAAGACGCAGCTGGCGATTGACTACAAGCTGCCCGACCCGAGCGTCGGCAAGGTGTTCATCAGCGTGTGCGACCGCGACAAGCGCCACATCCTTTCGGTCGCCCGTATCCTGCGCTACCTGGGCTTTGACATCTGCTCCACCGAGGGTACGGCGCGCGTGCTGCGTGGAGGCAACGTGACGTGCGAGGTCGTGGAGAAGATTAGCGGCCCGCACGACGGCGAGCGCCCCAACATCGGCGACCTCATCGCCGATGGCAAGATCGCGGTGATCATCAACACGCCGTACGGTCCGGGCTCGCGCGGCGACGGCTATCTGCTGCGCACCGAGGCAGTGCGACGCGGTGTGACCTGCGTGACCGCGATGTCTGCCGCCAACACGTACGTGAGTGCCATCGAGGCGGTGCGTGAGGACCAGCAGGGTCACGGCAGCGCCAACGACATGGGCATGGACGTCATCGCCCTGCAGGACCTGCCGCAGCACACGGTGTAATGTGACCTGGTCGGCCGGGGCGGCAGCCGGACACTTTCTCTCGGAAACTGGGCTTCGTGAAGTTTTCCGAGAGAAAGGACCGCCTCCCGCCCCGGCCTGCGGTGACTTGGCCGCACCGTGTGCTGCGGAAGGGGCTTTGCGTGATGACTAGGGCTGAATAAAAAACGAGTGTGGGATCCGCCGTTCGTTCGAACGGCGGATCCCACGTTAATATTTCAGCCAACGTACGTCATGGCAATCCCCGGTAGGTCGAAGGTGCTCTGCGGCGGCCCGGTGTTTTCATCTGAACGACTTTGCGTAGCAACCGGAGTGAAGATGAAAACACCGGGCCGCCGCAGAGCACCCACAGACCGCAGGGACGGGAGCAGCTATACTACTCTCAGTAGTTAAGGGTCGCGGATTCGCTGCGTCACCGCTCTCAACAGGAGGTCTATGTTTATGGCAGATCAAAAGCCGGTTGTCGGGATCATCATGGGTTCCAAGTCCGATCTGGGCGTTATGGAAGGCTGCACCGCCGAGCTCGAGGCACTGGGTGTGCCCTATGAGCTCGTCATTGCGAGCGCGCACCGCACGCCGGCGAAGGTCCACGAGTGGGCTTCGACTGCCGCCGATCGCGGTATCAAAGTGATTATCGCCGCCGCCGGCAAGGCCGCTCACTTGGGTGGTGTCGTGGCTGCCTTTACGCCGCTGCCGGTTATCGGCGTGCCTATGAAGACGAGTGACCTGGGCGGCATGGATTCGCTGCTATCGATGGTGCAGATGCCTTCGGGCGTGCCCGTGGCCTGCGTTGCCATCAACGGCGCCAAGAACGCCGCCATCTATGCCACGCAGATTCTGGGTGCTTGCGACCCCGAGTACCGCAAGGTTATCGAGAAGATGAAGCAGGAGATGGCTGACGCCTAAGCGTTCCGCCGTTTCACCGCAGTATAAGGAGAGCCATGTCCGATTATCAGGGAAAACGATTCAAGGCTTCTCAGATTCCCGATCCGTCGAAGCCAGGTGCTGCCCGTGCGGCACAGCAGGGTCGGACATCCTCTCCTCAGCAGCCGCGCGCGCCGCGCCCCGTGACACCGGCGACGCATCGTCGACAGGACGCGCCGGCCGCATATCGTCCTTCGTCTTATAGCTCCGCTAAGAAGCCGCCCCGGTCCTCATCGCATGCCGCGCCGTCGGATTGCACCGAGCCGCCGCGCAAAAAGCGCCGCTCCATTATTCCCATTCTGCTCATCATCATCGGTATCGGCCTGATTGTCGCCGCCGCCGCTATCTTTATTAATGCCCAGATTGGCTATAAGCAGGCGAGCGATTCGTATCAGAAAATCGAGAAGCAATATGTAAGCGATAAGGACGCCAGCGGCGTGCCGATTATCGACTTTGATGCGCTTGCTCAGACGAACCCCGAGATTGTGGGTTGGATTTACGTGCCGGGAACCAACATCAACTATCCCGTGGTGCAGACCAACAACAACTCCAAATACCTCAACACGCTGTTCGACGGAACGGCTAACGCGTCCGGTGCTATTTTCCTGGATAGCGATGACACCGCGCCGGGAATGGTCGACCAGCAGACCACGATCTACGGCCACCATATGAACGATGGGTCGATGTTCAACGTGATTTCGGACACCACTGATCAGGCGACGTTCGATAGCATCGAGTTTGTGTATTACATCACACGGGATGCTACGTATAAGCTGCGACCACTGGCGACCAAAGTTGTCGAGGACACGTATGCCAAGGCGCGCACGCCCAATTTTGAGGGCGATGACGGGCTCAAGAACTACCTGTCCGAGATGTTCGACGGTGCCTCTGCCGTGGCGAGTGATGCCACCGATCGTGCCGCTTCGGCAACCAAGGTTGTAACGCTTGTGACCTGTCGTTCGCTGTCGCTGAGCAACACACGCGCCGTCATGGTGCTCACGCCGGTCGAGGAATAAGTTGTTCGAGAGTAGCTAAAAAGGCCCCGTCCCAAATTGGCTACTCGACGACGGTAAGGGAGAAATGATGCTCGAGAGTGGCAAATTGATGCCTTCGATTGATGCTTGGCTGCGCGAGGCCAAGGCCGATGCTTCGGCGGCAGGCTGTGGGATGTATCTGACGCATAACGGTGTGGTGCGCGCGACGCCCAAGGCCGAGGTGCGCGGAGTCGAGACCGATGGCGTGGCGCCAGGCCACAGGGTGGGCGGCATGGTCTTTGACTACGACGCCGAAAAGGTACGGTCTGCTATCGAGGCCACGCGCGCGATGCCGGGTATCGGCTATGTGCGCGTGTGGCTGGCAAGCGGCGAGCTTACCGTAGGTGACGACATCATGCTCGTGCTTATCGGCGGGGACATTCGCCCACACGTGGTCGATGCACTGCAGGCGCTCGTTGGCACCATCAAGAACGAATGCGTGAGTGAGGTCGAGCGCGAGGCATAGAGGATTGCGTCGATAGAAGGATCGTTTATAAAAATGCCCACCGGTACATGTGATACCGGCGGGCATTTTGCGTTTTGGGCGCGGTGAGCGCTATACGCGCGTCGCATCCTTGGGGCTCATGGTCATGCTCTGGAAGCGGTTTTCCATGTACTCGTTATCGAAGTGCTCTCCGTAGAACTGTGCGACGGGAATGTCCGGCTCCGTGCCGTTAACGCGCTGGTACCAGTAGTCGAGCGACTGCAGCGTCATGACGCCGTCGACCAGCATGATAACGGTAAAGATGACGGTGGCCGAGTAGCGGCTCTTCCAGGGGATCTTGTTGATAAGCTTAAGCAGCCTCGGCAGCAGCAGCTTGATCCAGATGAGGCCGCCCAGGCCCCACAGGCAGGCGAAGCCCGTGCAGGTGCGTCCGCCCGTGAGGACCACGAGCGGATCGGGCAAACCGAACAGCGTTATATGCGAGTAGCTCCACGAGACCACGCCAAACGCGGTCTGCATAAACCAGCCCACGAACACCTCAAAGCTGGCGCCGAGCAGGGCGCTCACCAGGAAAATGATGATGGGGTTCTTTTTGTAGAAGCGGTTAAGCACCATGGTCATGAGCACGGCGCCAAATCCGTAGATGGGACTGAAGGGACCAAACAGCATGCCGGCGCGGTTCTGGTAGACGCCCGGGTCGTCGACCGTCATGTGCCAGATGTCCTCGGCGATCAGGCCGAGCACGCAGCAGACAAAGAATACCCAGAACAGGTTGAAGTAGTTGAGCTTGATGTAGCCTTCGCCGGTTTCATCGCGCCCGAGCATGCCCTCGGCGGCGGCATCGCGGTCGAGCATCTCCTGCAGGCGGCGCTGCAGTTCGCGCTCCTGACGAAGCGTGGGGTCGACGGTTGCCGAAAGTGCGACGAGGATGCCGAGCTGGATCGCGGGACGCAGCAGGAAGGGCCCGATGCCCTGGAGCATCACGTCGACCAAAAGCTCGACGACGGTGAATGCAATAAGGATGTAGGACAGGCGGGCGGCGTTGCGGCGCTGGTTTTTGATAAGGTCCAGGCCAAAGATGATTAGGATGACGGCACTTGCCGCAGAGAGCATGATGCCGGCGACGATAAGGCCGACTGCGACGAGCGTGTTGTCGCCGAGCTTTTCGGTGGCGTTGCCGTTAACAAGTGCCGTGATGACCTGCCACATAAAGGCAGCGACCGACGGGAGCGTGCCCACGCCGGAAAGGATGCACAGGACGGCGTACACCTTAATGATGAGGGGAATCTTCTTGACCTCTGTGGCGCTGGGGACGCTGGGGTCGAGTTCGTTTCGATCCATACAGAACCTTTCTCGCTTTGTTGTAGGTTATAAGGATACGCCGCCGACCTGCCAAAAGACAGGACGAACGTCCCAATTGCAACTTTGTAATCCCCAACGGTGGACGCGGCGGCCATCTGGGGGGGCGCGGGCGCTTGCACTGGACAGACCGATAAAATGTTTGGCAACAAAAACTGATTATTAGCTCGGTGGGCTTTTAAAAAGCGCTGTTCATGCGCGGGAGTGCTTGTCTTGCCGTGCGTATAATAGGGCAGGTAACGCCAAATAACGAGGCTCTGAGGGGATGCCATGTCTCAAGAAACCATCCACGCGGCCGAGCGCGCCGCGGGACAGGTGAAGACCATGTCGACGTATGATCCGGACTCCGACCAGCTGCATGAGGAATGCGGCATTTTTGGTGTGTGGGCACCCGATCGCGATGTGGCTCGACTGACGTACTTTGGTCTGCGCGCGCTGCAGCATCGCGGCCAGGAATCGGCGGGAATCGCCGTGGGCGACGGCGGCACGGTTATGGTTCGCAAAGACCTGGGACTGCTCGATCGCGTGTTCTCCAACGCCGACCTGTCGACGCTCTCCGGCCAGCTGGCCGTGGGCCACGTGCGCTATGGCACCGCCGGCGCCAAGAGCTGGGAAGCCTCGCAGCCGCATCTTTCCACCATCAACAGCGTCATTATCGCGCTTGCTCACAACGGCACCCTCGTCAACACCGACGAGCTGCGCCGTCAGCTGATCGAGCTGGGCGTGCCGTTCCTCTCCAATTCGGATTCCGAGGTCGCGACCAAACTCATCGGCTACTTTACCCAGCGTACAGGCCATCTGCGCGAGGGCATTCGCAAGACCATGGAGCTCGTGCGCGGCGGCTACGCCATGACGCTCATCAATGAGCAGGCGCTCTACGCATTCCGCGATCCACACGGCATTCGCCCGCTCGTGCTGGGCAAGCTGGTGGACGAGGGTCTGGACCAGGCCGATGCCGCAGCCGTTTCGCAGCTGCCGTCGCAGGACGGCGCCGCAACGGTCGACTCCGCCGTCCGTGTCACGCGCGCCGGCGGCTGGGTCGTTGCTTCCGAGACCTGCGCACTCGACATCGTGGGTGCCGAGTATGTCCGTGACGTCCGTCCCGGCGAGATCTTGCGCATCAGCGCCGAGGGTCTGGTATCCGAGCAGGGCGTGCCTGCGGCCGAAGAGCCCGCCAACTGCATCTTTGAGCAGGTCTACTTTGCCCGCCCCGACTCCATCATGAACGGCAAGAGCGTCTATGCCTGCCGTTACGACATGGGTCGTCAGCTGGCACATGAGGAGCCTGTCGAGGCCGACCTGGTCATCGGCGTGCCCGACTCCGGCCTGCCGCCCGCGGAGGGGTATTCGCACGAGAGCGGTATTCCCTTTGGCGAGGGCCTTATCAAGAACCGCTACGTGGGCCGTACGTTTATCGAGCCTACGCAGGAGTTGCGTGCCATGGGCGTGCGTATGAAACTCAACCCGCTGCGCGACAACATCGAGGGCAAGCGCCTGGTCGTCATCGACGACTCCATCGTGCGCGGCACCACCATGGTGCAGCTCGTCAAGATGCTGCGCAACGCCGGCGCCAAGGAGATTCACATCCGCATCAACTCGCCCGAGGTCATTTGGCCGTGCTTCTACGGTATCGATACCGACGTGCAGTCGCAGCTTATCAGCGCCAACAAGACGGTCGACGAGATTTGCGAGTATATCGGCGCCGATTCGTTGGCCTTCCTTTCGGTCGAGGGCCTGCTTAAGGTCATGCCCAAGGGCGGCTACTGCGACGCGTGCTTTACCGGCCGCTATCCCGTGGCGATTCCCGAGAGCTTTGGCCGCGACAAGTTTATGGAGGGCTTTAAGCCCCGCAACCTGGACAAGCCGCTGTACTTTGACGACGACGCCGTGGTCGAGAAATACGACGACCGCAGCTGGGAAGAGGAGCACGGCGAGGCCTAAAACCTGCCATATGGGGACAGGTATATTTTGGTAGGTTTTACCTGCTGTTTTGTTGATATGACGGCGGGTGCTGTTATGGCACACGCCGAAATGAACGCAATTGTGAGCACCGTTTGGCGCCCGCGCGGCGCGACGGTAGTGGGAGAGGAAGGCTCAGATGAGCGACAGCAAGCATGTGACGTACGAGGACGCCGGCGTCGATACCGCCGAGGGCGGCCGCGCCGTCGACGCGATTAAGCAAATGGTCAAGGACACCAATCGCCCCGAGGTTATCGGCGGTATCGGTGGCTTTGGTGGCCTGTTCTCGGCCGCCGCGCTTAAGGATATGGAAGACCCGATCCTGATCAGCGGTACCGACGGCGTGGGCACCAAGCTCGTGCTCGCCCAGATCATGGACCGTCACGAGACGGTGGGCCAGGACCTGGTCGCTATGTGCGTCAACGATATTCTGGCTTCGGGCGCCGAGCCGCTGTTCTTCCTGGACTACGTTGCCATCGGTCACATCGAGGCCGAGCACATGGCAAAGATCATCAAGGGCGTGGCCGACGGCTGCAAGCTCGCGGGCTGCGCGCTCGTGGGCGGCGAGATGGCCGAGCACCCGGGCGTTATGGCTCCGGCCGACTACGACCTCGCCGGCTTTACCGTGGGCGTCGTCGATCGTCCCAAGATGCTCGACCCCGCGAACGTTCGCCCGGGCGATGTGGTCCTGGGCCTGCCTTCCACCGGCGTGCACTCCAACGGCTACTCGCTCGTGCGCAAGGTCATCGGCGTCGACGGCATCAAGCCGGGCACGCCCGAGGCCGCCGCTAAGGCCGAGGAGCTGAGCCGTCCGCTCGAGGAGCTCGGCGGCGCTTCGCTGGCTGACGCCCTGCTGGCTCCCACGCGCATTTATGTGAAGCCGATTCTTGAGCTGCTGCGCGGCGGCGCCAACGTGCATGCTATCGCCCACATCACCGGCGGCGGTATTACCGAGAACCTCAACCGCGCGCTCGCCGACGACGTTGACGCCGTGGTCACCCGCAACGGCGCCGAGGTGGGTTGGGACGTTCCGCCCGTTATTACTTACGTGTCGCGTCAGGCCGAGCTCGCGCCCAACGAGGCATGCAAGACCTTCAACATGGGCGTCGGCCTGTGCCTGATCGTCGCCCCCGAGGACGAGGCCGCCGTGACCGAGGCACTGGTCGCGCTGGGCGAGAAGCCGTTCCGCGTGGGCGAGTGCGTCGAGGGTTCCGGTAAGGTCGTGTACTCCGATGAGCGCTAACGAGCAGATGGCTGCTGCCGAGGGCCTGGGCTTTGTGCCCTACACCCGTCCGACCGGCACCGATACGGCCGAGCCGCTTAAGATTGGCGTGCTTATCAGCGGCTCGGGTACCAACCTGCAGGCGCTGATCGACCTAATCGCCGCCGGCAAGCTCAACGCCTCGATTGAGCTTGTGGTGTCGAGCCGTCCTTCGGCCAAGGGCTTGCAGCGTGCCGAGCGCGCGGGCATCCAGACGCTGACGCTGTCCAAGGATGTCTATGCCGACCCCATCGCCGCCGATGAGATCATCGCGCACGAGCTTCTCGAGCGCGGCTGCGAGTATGTGGTCATGGCCGGCTACATGCGCATGGTGCACACGCCTCTGCTGGCGGCGTTTCCCAACCGCGTGGTCAACCTGCATCCGGCGCTGCTGCCGAGCTTTACCGGTGCGCATGCGATTGACGATGCCTTTGCGCGCGGCGTCAAGGTAACTGGCGTGACCGTGCATTTTGCCAACGAGGTCTACGACAACGGCCCCATCATCGCCCAGCGCACACTGGCTGTCGAGGAAGGCTGGGATGTCGACACGCTCGAGGAGCACATCCATGCGATTGAGCACGTGCTGTATCCCGAGGTCGTGCAAATGCTCGCCGACGGCCGCGTTCACGTGCTAGAGAGCGGCAAGGTGGCAATTGACGCGCCTCGCGGCTAGCGACGCACAGTACAATTTAGCCGAGTAGTCAGGGTGGTCATTGGCGCCAAGGCGCGCGTGGCCACCTTTTGTTTTGGGTAGTCACCTGCGACGTTATTGAATGACTAGTCGTTTAAGAACGTCGCAGGTGACTAGGTGAGAGAGGTGAGCGCATGGCGGATAACGAAGCGCTGTTTACGCCTGAGTTGGTGTTTTTTGATTGGGAGTGTGCGACGCCGGATGAGGTGTTTGCGCGACTCGAAGGCGAACTTGCCCCACGCGGCTACATTGGCACCGGCTGGTTCGACGCCGTCCGCACGCGCGAGGATGCCTATCCCACGGGCCTTGCCATGCCGGCGGCCAACATTGCCATCCCGCATACCGATCCGGGGTTTGTGGCTAAGCCCTACATCGCGGTGGTGAAGCCCGCCGCGCCCGTGACGTTTGATGCGATGGCGGGCATGGGTGCCCCTGTGCCGGCGCAGATCGTTATCAATTTGGGCATTGCCGAGCCGGGCGGTCAGGTCGAGGCCCTGCAGGCGCTCATGAACATCTTTATGGATGCCGACGCTGCGGCCGACGTGCTCGGCCAGACCACGTCCCAGGGCATGGTCGACGCTATCCGCCGTCACTTTTAAGGCCGGCACTGGGGGACCGTCCCTAACCGCCGGCAGAAAAGGAACGTCCCTAACTGCCAGCTGCCAGAGCTGTCCCCTTTGCACCAAAATGGTGCAGATTAACCTGTCCCCAATGCACCAAGCGTGCCGCGGGGGCTGCGTTGTGACACAATGGCGTTTGTTCGATTCGTGATGCGAAAGGCCAACTATGGCAAACAAGAAAAAGAACTCTGAGGCCGCGCCGACGCCCGAGCAGCAGGCTCGCGCCGCCTCCAGCTCTCGTAAGAAGCAGCGCAAGACGTACGTGTCTAAGACCGTCAAGATCGTCCTGGTGGTTATCGGCGTGCTGGCAATGCTGCTTTCCGTCTCGGCGATGGCGTGCTCCGGTCTCATGTCGCAGGCAGAGGATACCTCGGGCTACAAGCTGACCGGCGGTGTTGCCGCCACCATCAACGGCACCAACCTCACCGAGGACACCGTGACCAAGCAGATCATGAGCATGCGCACGTCCTACGGCTACACCAAGGACAAGGACTGGGCGCAGTATCTGGTCGACAACGACCTCACGCCCAAGAAGTACCGCAAGCAACTCATCGACTCCTACACGCAGCAGATTCTGCTTCAACAGGCACAGAAGGAGAACGGCGTGACGGTGTCGGACGAGGAGGTCGAGAAGGCTTGGAAGGACGCGTGCAAGAGCGCGGGCGGTGCCAAGGCCTTTAAGAAGACCCTCAAGACCTACGGCTATACCGAAGACACCTACAAGGATTCGCTCAAGGAGAGCCTGGCGCAGCAGAAACTCAAGGATGCCGTCGCGCCCACGAGCAAGCCCAAGGACAGCGAGATTGTCGATTACATCAACGAGAACCTGTCGAAGTACAACGATGCCCGCCGCTCGTCGAACATCCTGATCAAGGTCGATTCCGACGCATCCGACGAGGACAAGGCTGCCGCAAAGGCCAAGGCGCAGGAGTGCCTGGACAAGATCAACTCCGGCGAGCTGAGCTTTGAGGACGCCGTTGAGCAGTATTCCGACGACACCGGTTCCAAGGAGAAGAAGGGCGATGTGGGCTGGGATAAGCTCACCACCTTTGTCGACAGCTACCAGACGGCGCTCGAGGGGCTCAACAAGGGCGACGTGAGCGAAGTCGTCGAGTCGACCTATGGCTACCACATCATCAAGTGCACCGACTACTTCCATGTCGATAGCCAGGTCGATGACATCAAGCAGGTGCCCAAGGACATCAAGAAGTACGTTTCCAACGTGGTGAAGACGCAGGCGGCCAGTACTGCATACAGCGAGTGGCTGGAGCAGTACAAGAAAGACGCCGACATTACCGTCAACCCCATGCCCAAGGATGTGCCCTACAACGTGAGCCTGAAGGGCGTCACCAAGAGCTCGACCGACGATTCGTCGACGACTGAGTAATCATGGGGCGGTGCTCGCGCGAGTACCGCCCACGCTATTAGAGAGGATTAGCAGATGACCAACGAAGAGCTGCAGAAAGAAATGATCGCGGCCATGAAGGCCAAGGACAAGGTTCGCCTGTCCATCATTCGCCAGGTTAAGGCCGAGGTGAAGAATATCGAGGTCAACGAGCGCCGCGATGTGACCGAGGAAGACGTCAACAGCATGATCAAGCGTTTGATCAAGCAGACGAGCGAGACGCTGGAGATGTCCATCAAGGCCGGCACCGACCAGGAGCGTACCGACAACCTGACCGAGCAGGTCAAGATTCTGGAGAGCCTGCTGCCCGCGCAGGTTTCGGGCGAGGAGCTCGAGGCTCTGATCGAGCAGGTCATCGCCGAGCTGGGCGCCACGTCCAAGAAGCAGATGGGCCAGGTCATGGGGGCGCTCGGCAAAGCCACCGGCGGCAACTTCGACAAGCCTGCCGCGGCCAAGATCGTCGGAGCAAAGCTCGCGTAATTTGTTATGCGGTTTTACCAAACCGCATAACGGCTCGACGCTGCAAACCCGTACACACGGCAATCTGACGTTCAATTTCAAGGGCGCGACCATAAGGTCTGCGCCCTTTCATTTCAAGACTTTAGTCTGCTGGCCGCGCAGCGGCCAGCTTTGAACCACCCGCTACGCGGGTGGAGACAAACGGCTTTACAAAGCCACCCCTCCGACCGATATTGACGATTGTTCAGGCCGTCAAGAATTCGAGTCGAAGGGGTGGTCGCCATGGCC
>ENA-OQKS01000004-OQKS01000004.1-human-gut-metagenome-genome-assembly--contig:-NODE-4-length-74686-cov-3.382502_pt1 | contig 74686 bp, 78 predicted proteins | sample MGYA00242804_ERZ504808 | MGnify/ENA primary metagenome ERZ504808 (study PRJEB26092, sample SAMD00036375) | human gut metagenome | host: Homo sapiens | study: EMG produced TPA metagenomics assembly of the...
CACTTCCTTTCTGCTAATACTGAAAATTCAAATAAAAAAAGCGCATAAGTAGACAAATAATCATGCCTAACTTATGCGCAAATAGAAACAATTTTAATTCTAAGCCTCCAAAGCTGGCAGCGTCGGTAAAAATGCTCCATTATTAAGTTAGGCAACTTAACCTTAAAACAAATCATCGGTCTTACCTCCCAACAATATAAATTTCGACTTTTCACTTTTATTTTATCACCTAAAGCAGAACTTGTCAATGAATTTGTCTAAAATAAGTCGATTTTCTTTTTTGATTATGTGCATTTTTAACTAATAGAAAGAAAGTTGTATTGAGGGCGATTGGTGTTCCTTATTCCATATGTCGGAACTGTATGAAGTGAAAATAGTTTATCCGTTGAAGAGTCACTCCACAGGTTATGCTTGATTCTTTCAAAGTTATGTTTCTATAATATGCATCCGTACTGTCATATTATAATTCACATTATTGGATAATATAAATTGACAAGTATAAGATAAACAGACAAGGAGTCGCTGCCACCCGTAAAACGGGTGGCTCGGGACGCAGGCTTTAAGCCCACTCTACTTGGCCGCGCCTCAAGGCGCTAGCTTTCTCTTTTAGGCTATACTAAAGTTTTTATTTCCCTGGTACAACCGGGGATTTTTTTTGCTTCAAGCCGCCAATTAGAACGGCAGCCACAAAGATTTTTCTTTGCGGCTGCCGTTTTCTTGAATTCATCACTTGACAATGTGGCAAAGAGCTGATGAGCCAGGATGAGCTTGCTGTTATGGATGGCGGCAAGTGTATCCTCCAGCTGCGCGGTGTGCGTCCTTTCCTTTCGGATAAGTACGACATCACCAAGCACCCCAATTTCAAGTACACTGCCGACGCGGATGACAAGAACGCTTTTGATATTGAAGCATTCTTGTCCGCAAGGCTGAAACTCAAGCCCAATGAGGTCTGCGATGTATATGAAGTAGACACAAAGGGCGCTTAATTTCGTTCCGCTTTAGAAGGGAGTGATCTTATCTATTCGCCGCATCTGCCCTCTATGGGCCATTGGCGTACAAAGCGGACAATCGCGAGAAAAAAATAATGAAAAAAGGAGGACAGCCGGAATCATGCCCCCGGAAACCGGGCGGCAGATTGTTCCGGCTTTTGTATGCCTATGAAACATGACAAACCTATTTTTTAATCAGATTCCGGCTAACAAACTATATGGCATTTTTTGAACAGGCAATCACCGTTCTTCAGACCCTCGTTATCGCGCTCGGTGCCGGTCTCGGTATCTGGGGCGTTATCAACCTGCTGGAAGGTTACGGCAACGACAACCCCGGCGCCAAGAGCCAGGGCATGAAGCAGCTCATGGCCGGTGCTGGTGTAGCCGTGGTAGGCATGGTCCTTGTACCTCTGCTCTCCGGGCTTTTCTCTGTCTAAGCGTCTCCGTATGAAATCCTTGCCGCTCCCGCAGTTTTGCGGGGGCGGCGGAAAGGAGGTTGACACCGTATGGATTTCTTACTTGAAGCCCTGACAAATTGGCTGAAAGAAATGCTGGTGGGCGGCATTATGAGCAACCTTTCGGGGATGTTTGACAGTGTAAACCAGCAGGTCGCGGATATATCCGTACAGGTAGGCCAGACCCCACAGGGATGGAATGGCAGTATTTTCAGCATGATTGAGAATCTGTCCAACTCCATCATGGTGCCGATTGCAGGCGTGATCCTGGCTATCGTGATGACCGTAGACCTGATCCAGATGATCGCAGACAAGAACAACCTGCATGATGTGGACACCTGGATGATTTTCAAGTGGGTGTTCAAATCAGCCGCTGCCATCCTCATTGTCACAAATACATGGAATATCGTGATGGGCGTCTTTGATATGGCGCAGAGCGTAGTGGCGCAGGCGGCAGGGGTTATCAATTCGGATGCGTCCATTGACATTTCCTCAGTTATGACCGATCTGGAACCGAGGCTGATGGAAATGGATCTGGGACCGCTGTTCGGACTGTGGTTCCAATCCCTCTTTATTGGCATTACTATGTGGGCGTTATATATCTGTATCTTTATTGTTATTTATGGCCGTATGATCGAAATCTACCTTGTGACTTCGGTGGCTCCCGTTCCAATGGCTGCAATGATGGGTAAAGAATGGGGCGGTATGGGACAGAATTACCTCCGATCCCTGCTGGCGCTGGGCTTTCAGGCGTTTCTCATTATCGTCTGCGTGGCAATTTATGCTGTGCTGGTGCAGAACATCGCTCTGGAAGATGACATCATCATGGCAATCTGGAGCTGCGTGGGCTACACCGTACTGCTGTGCTTTACGCTGTTCAAAACCGGCAGTCTCGCAAAATCAGTCTTTCAGGCGCACTAAAGGAGGGTTCTGTATGAAAAAATATCAAATCATTTACGCAGACCCGCCATGGAACTACAAAGTATATTCCAAGAAAGGATTGGGACGCAGTGCAGAAAGTCACTATCCGACCATGAGTATCGAGGATATTTGTGCGCTGCCAGTAGGCAACTTGGCGATAACGACTGTGCCTTGTTTTTTATGGGTCACGATTCCATGTTTACTGGAAGGTCTCTCAGTTCTGAAGGCATGGGGATTTACCTATAAAACCGTCGGCTTTGTTTGGGTAAAGCAAAATCGAAAGGCAGATAGCTTGTTCTGGGGAATGGGATATTGGACGCGCTCCAATGTGGAACTTTGTATCCTCGCAACGAAAGGACATCCCAAGCGTATAAACGCAGCTGTTCATCAGGTCATTGTCTCTCACATTGAAGAACATTCAAAAAAACCGCAGGAAGCCAGAGAACGCATTGTCTCATTGATGGGTGATCTCCCGCGCATAGAACTGTTTGCTCGTCAATCCACACCCGGTTGGGATGTGTGGGGAAATGAAGTGGACAGCTCTATTTCATTCCCATAAAGGAGGTGGATAATATGGCTTATGTACCCGTACCCAAAGATTTAACCAAAGTCAAAACCAAGGTCATGTTCAATCTGACACGAAGGCAGCTGGTCTGCTTTACCGCCGGGGCGCTTGTAGGTGTACCGCTGTTCTTGTGGCTCCGTGAGCCTGCGGGAAACAGCATGGCTGCCATGTGTATGATGCTGGTCATGATGCCCTTCTTCCTGCTGGCAATGTATGAAAAGCATGGACAGCCCCTGGAAAAGATCGTCGGCAACATCCTCAAAGTAGCTGTGATCCGTCCCAAGCAGCGTCCCTACCAGACCAATAACTTTTATGCCGTATTAAAGCGGCAGGAAATGCTCGATAAGGAGGTGTATGACATTGTTCACCGCAATGAAAAGCTGGCTGCGCCGTCTGCTGGGAAAACCGGAAGAAAAGACCGTGCATCCGGTAAAGACAAAGAAAAAGCTGTCCCGCGCCGATAAGAAGCAGATCGAAGCGGCCATTGCCCGCGCCAACCGCACGGACAAAAAAGGAAAATCGGCACAGGACAGTATCCCCTATGAACGAATGTGGCCGGACGGGATCTGCCGCGTATCGGACAGCCACTACACAAAGACCATTCAGTTTCAGGACATCAACTATCAGCTCTCCCAAAATGAAGATAAGACCGCGATCTTTGAGGGCTGGTGTGATTTCCTCAATTATTTCGACAGCTCGATTCACTTCCAGCTGTCTTTTTTGAACCTTGCGGCATCGGAGGAGACCTTTGCCAACTCCATTTCCATTCCGCCCCAGGGGGATGCCTTTGACAGTATCCGTGAGGAATATACCACGATGCTGCAAAATCAGCTGGTCAGAGGCAACAACGGTCTCATCAAGACCAAATACCTGACCTTTGGTATCAACGCTGACAGCATCAAAGCCGCCAAGCCCCGTCTGGAGCGTATTGAGACCGATATACTCAATAACTTCAAGCGTCTTGGTGTAGCCGCCAGAACATTGGACGGTAAGGAAAGGCTTTCCCAGCTTCATGCGGTATTCCACATGGATGAACAGCTCCCGTTTCAGTTTGAATGGGACTGGCTGGCTCCTTCCGGCCTGTCCACAAAGGATTTTATTGCACCAAGCTCCTTTGAGTTCCGCACCGGCAAGCAGTTCCGTATGGGCAAGAAATACGGGGCTGTTTCTTTTTTGCAGATTTTAGCCCCAGAGCTGAATGACCGTCTGCTGGCTGATTTTCTGGATATGGAAAGCTCGCTCATTGTGAGTATGCACATTCAGTCGGTGGATCAGGTGAAAGCCATCAAAACGGTAAAGCGTAAGATTACCGATCTGGACCGCAGTAAGATTGAGGAACAGAAAAAAGCAGTCCGCGCCGGATACGACATGGACATCATTCCTTCTGACCTTGCCACCTACGGCAGCGAAGCGAAAAAGCTGTTGCAGGATTTGCAGAGCCGAAACGAGAGAATGTTCCTGGTCTCCTTTTTGGTGCTGAACACAGCGGACACCCCCCGTCAGCTTGGCAACAACATCTTTCAGGCAGGCTCTATTGCCCAGAAGTATAACTGCCAGCTGACCAGACTGGACTTCCAGCAGGAAGAAGGGCTGATGAGCTGTCTGCCCCTGGGACTCAATCAGATCGAGATTCAGCGAGGGCTGACCACCAGTTCTACGGCTATCTTTGTACCATTCACCACACAGGAATTATTCCAGAACGGCAAGGAAGCCCTGTACTACGGCATCAATGCCCTGTCCAACAACCTCATCATGGTGGATAGAAAGCTGCTGAAAAACCCCAACGGCTTGATTTTGGGTACGCCGGGTTCCGGTAAGTCTTTCAGCGCCAAGCGTGAGATTGCCAACTGCTTTTTGCTTACCAATGATGATGTCATCATCTGTGACCCGGAAGCGGAGTACGCACCTCTGGTGGATCGTCTGCATGGGCAGGTCATCAAGATCTCGCCTACCTCAACCAACTACATCAATCCGATGGATCTGAACCTGGACTATTCGGATGATGAAAGCCCACTGTCCCTCAAGTCTGACTTTATCCTCAGCTTGTGTGAGCTGATCGTGGGCGGTAAGGACGGATTGCAGCCGGTGCAGAAAACCATCATCGACCGTTGTGTGCGTCTGGTCTATCAGACCTACCTCAATGACCCGCGCCCGGAGAATATGCCCATACTGGAGGACCTATATAACCTGCTCCGTTCACAGGAGGAAAAGGAAGCCCAGTATATCGCCACGGCCCTTGAAATCTATGTAACCGGCTCCCTCAATGTGTTCAACCACCAGAGCAATGTGGACATCAATAACCGCATTGTCTGCTATGACATTAAGGAGCTGGGCAAGCAACTCAAGAAAATCGGTATGTTGGTGGTCCAGGATCAGGTGTGGAACCGCGTTACCATTAACCGCGCTGCCCACAAGTCCACCCGTTATTACATCGACGAGATGCACCTGCTTTTGAAGGAGGAGCAGACCGCCGCTTATACGGTGGAAATCTGGAAGCGATTCCGCAAATGGGGCGGTATTCCGACAGGTATCACCCAGAATGTCAAAGACCTTTTGAGCAGCCGCGAGGTGGAGAACATCTTTGAAAACTCCGACTTCGTGTATATGCTCAACCAGGCAGGCGGAGACCGTCAGATTCTCGCCAAGCAGCTGGGCATTTCCACGCACCAGCTTAGCTATGTGACCCACTCCGGTGAGGGCGAGGGCCTGCTGTTCTATGGCTCCACCATCCTGCCCTTCGTTGACCACTTCCCGAAGAATACTGAGCTTTACCGCATTATGACCACCAAACCCCAGGAACTGAAAAAGGAGGATGAATAACTATGAAACAGAATATTTGCGAACTTGATACCATGATTTTTTTTCCGTGAGGCATTGGAGGCTCACGAATTCATGTTGCTTCCGGTAATGGCCTCCGCTGTTGTTGAGTGTCGTACCGCTGACAAAGAACTCAAAACCTTGAATGAGGATGGCGAAATTGGTCTTGCCCGTCTCTTTTCGATTTGGGCGAATATGATGTGTGCCCCTGGTGCAGCAACCATTGTAGGGTGCAGACCTATCACAATGCTCTCTGAGATTCTGGCGCAAGTCCATGCGTATCTCACCGTGCATCCGCTATATGATCCGGAAGGTTTGGCCCTCTATGTGGAGCTGCACCACATGATGGATGCTATCCTAATGGGTGATTGGTTTGAATAAAGAGCCGCGCCTGCGCTTTACTGATGAGGAACGGGCTGACCCTGCACTGGAAAAGCCGATCCGCAAAACGGAGAAAGCTACGGCCAGAGCAGATAAGGCGCAGGCCAATATTCCAAAGAAAAAGTCAGACAGACGGTCATTGACCCGGACACCGGGAAAAAGACCTCGAAGCTGACCTTTGAGGACAAGAAAAAACCACCTTCCAAACTTTCTCAAGGGGTTAAGGAAGCTCCCGTCCATCTGGTCGCGGGCAAGTTTCACAAAGAGATCCGGGAAACAGAACAGGACAATGTGGGCGTGGAAAGCGCCCACAAGTCCGAGGAGGCGGTGGAGACCAGCGCTTATCTGGTGCGGGAGGGCTATCGCAGCCACAAGCTGAAGCCGTACCGCAAAGCAGCCCAGGCCGAGCAGAAGCTGGAAAAGGCAAATGTAAATGCCCTGTACCAGAAGTCCCTACGGGAAAATCCTCAGTTTACCAGCAACCCTCTCTCCCGCTGGCAGCAAAAACAGAGTATCAAAAAGCAGTATGCCGTCGCCAAGCGCACCGGTCAGACTGCCGGAAATACCGCCCAGGCTGCGTCCAAAACCGGAAAAGCCGCAAGGACGGTAAAAGAAAAGGCACAGCAGGCAGGGGCATTCGTCATGCGCCACAAGAAGGGCTTCCTGATGGCAGGGGTTTTTTTCCTCATCGCCTGTATGCTGATGAATACCATGTCCTCCTGCTCTATGATGGCACAGAGTATTGGTTCTGTAATTTCCGGCACTACCTATCCATCGGATGACCCGGAAATGCTGGCGGTGGAGGCAGATTATGCAGACAGAGAAGCTCGGTTGCAGGAGAAAATCGACAACATCGAAAGCAGCCACCCAGGGTATGACGAGTATCGCTATAACCTGGATATGATTGGCCATGACCCCCATGAGCTGGCGGCAGTTCTCTCTGCTGTCTTGCAAGGCTATACACGCCACAGCGCACAGGCAGAGCTGGATCGTGTGTTTGATGCACAGTATCAGCTTACGCTGAGAGAAGAAATTCAGATTCGCACTTACACTGACGAAGATGGTGATGAGCATGAATATGAATATCGTATTCTCCATGTAACTTTAACAAGCCGTTCCATTGCCTCTCTTGCGCCAGAACTACTGACTCCGGAGCAGATGGAGATGTACCAGGTCTACCGACAGACTATGGGCAATAAGCCGCTGTTATTTGGTGGCGGTTCTCCCGATACAGGTGTTTCTGAAGATTTGACTGGTGTTGAATTTATCAATGGCACCCGCCCCGGCAATCCGCAGCTGGTGGAACTGGCGAAAAGTCAGGTGGGCAATGTGGGAGGACAACCTTATTGGAGCTGGTACGGCTTTGACTCCCGTGTGGAATGGTGTGCCTGCTTTGTATCATGGTGCTATGGTCAATCCGGTCGAACGGAACCACGCTTTGCTGGTTGTCAGTCTCAGGGTGTTCCGTGGTTCCAGTCTCATGGACAGTGGGGCGCACGAGGATATGAAAACATCGCCCCCGGTGATGCCATTTTCTTCGATTGGGATCTGGATGGTTCCGCAGACCATGTGGGAATTGTTGTCGGCACCGATGGCAGCCGTGTTTATACCGTGGAGGGAAATTCCGGCGATGCCTGCAAGATCAAAAGTTATGACCTGAATTATCAGAGTATCAAGGGCTACGGCCTGATGAACTGGTAACAGAGATTTTTTAGAAGGAGTGATAGACGATGGCAAAGAACAAAATTGAACGCATTGACCAGGAGATTGCTAAGGTCCGCGAGAAGATCGCAGAGTATCAGGAAAAGCTCAAGGCGCTGGAGGTACAGAAAACCGAGGCAGAAAATCTGGAGATCGTCCAGATGGTGCGCGCACTGCGTATGACCCCGGCTCAGCTGAGCGCCATGCTGTCCGGAGGCACAGTTCCCGGCAGTTTTGCTGATGACAACAACGAACAGGAGGAAAACAGCTATGAGGAATAAACGATTGCTCCGAACACTTTCCGCCCTTTGCCTGACGCTGGTGCTGGCATCGGGCTTTACCGTTCCCGCTTTTGCCCAGGGCGCAGCGCCGCCCCCGGCAGAGGATACCACCAATGACAGCAATGTGGTGGTGGAAGAAACGGAAAAAGCACCTCCGCTGACCCCGGAGGGCAACGCCGCTCTGGTGGATGATTTCGGGGGCAATAAACAGCTCATTACCGTTACCACCAAGGCGGGCAACTATTTTTATATCCTGATCGACAGGGCCAACGAGGATAAAAAGACTGCTGTTCACTTTCTGAACCAGGTGGATGAAGCGGACCTGATGGCGCTGATGGAAGATGGAAAACCCAAAGAGGAGCCGCCTGCTGTGTGCAGCTGCACGAAGAAATGTGAAGCAGGGGCAGTTAATACGGCCTGTCCGGTCTGTGTAACTGATAAGAGTAAATGTACGGGAAAAGCACCGGAACCTCCGGCAGAAACACCGGAGCCGGAAAAAGAGAAGCCTGCCGGACTGAACCCGGCTGCGCTGATCCTTCTGCTGGCTCTGCTGGGCGGCGGTGGCGTATTTGCCTACTTGAAGCTCGTTAAGAATAAGCCTAAGACCAAGGGCAATGACAGTCTGGACGATTATGATTATGGTGAGGAAGATTCCGAGGAATGGGAAACCGAAGATGAGGAAGTCCTTGAGGATGGTTTTGAGGGTTCTGACCCTAATGAGGAACGCGATAGAGCAGATTGAACCATTTGAGCGTAGCGTATTTCAAATCATTGCGGGATAAGGGACAGAGGACAGGGAGAAATTCCTGTCCTCTGCTGCTCTACTCACTCTCTTACTGTAAATCCACACCCAAAATCAGCACATGGTCAAAGAAAGGAGGACCTCACAATGAACACATGGAACTGGTTATTACACTTTCTGATTATTTTTGATCTGGTCGCCTTCGGAATTTACTTTGGAGGAGACATTCTTTTCTACTGCTATCAGCAAAGTTCAAAAAAAGTACAAAGAAGGACGATGACTTGGATCTTTATGATTTTGAAATTGAGACCGCACCCCAAAAGCGCTCTTTATGTGTGGACTCAATCCGAATGCTTTATTCTGGTGAGATAGATGAATTTGTGGAAAAGGAACTGTTGCCTGATGCAGCGGAGACCATGAACGCTTTATCTGAAGCTGAAAAAACAGCAGTTAGCCTGTTACTAAAAGCTTATATCGGTTTTTTGAGCGAAGAAGCAACGGTAGATGAACAAAGTTTTCCCATGGTTAAGGAACTGTTGTCTTATACACAGGGCAGCAAAGAAGATGGTGAAAAAGATGCCATAGATTGTCTGATGGAAGATACGGTCAGCAGAACCCACAGACATCGAGAATATTACAACAATTATCAACGCTATCAACTGATGCAGGTGGATAAAGAGCGTGTGATTATGGCCTGCAATAATCATAATCAATGATTTGATTGGCAGGTTGTACCGATATGATTATCGCTTTGGCTATGACATTACACTTGCCTCAGAACACAGCATTGCAAAAAAAACTGTCTGATAATTGGCAGAATGAATGGGAGGTTGAAGATTATGAAGCTGGTGATTGCTGAAAAACCATCGGTTGCACAAAGTCTGGCGGCGGTGATCGGTGCAACTGCCCGTAAGAACGGGTATCTGGAGGGCAACGGCTGGCGTGTCAGCTGGTGCGTGGGCCATCTGGCCGGTCTTGCGGATGCAGACAGCTATGACCCCAAGTACGCCAAGTGGCGATATGATGACCTGCCTATCCTGCCGGAGCATTGGCAGATGGTGGTGGGCAAAGATAAAAAGAAGCAGTTTGATATTCTCAAAAAGCTGATGAATGCCCCGGATGTGACAGAAGTGGTAAATGCCTGTGATGCCGGACGCGAGGGCGAGCTGATCTTCCGCAGCGTCTACGAGCTGGCAGGTTGCCAAAAGCCGATGAAAAGGCTCTGGATTTCTTCGATGGAGGACTCCGCCATAAGGGAGGGCTTTGCAAACCTGCGCCCCGGTGCGGACTATGATGGACTTCGTGATGCTGCCCTCTGCCGTGCCAAGGCGGACTGGCTGGTGGGGATCAATGCCACAAGGCTGTTTTCCGTGCTGTACCACCGCACACTCAACATCGGGCGCGTTATGTCCCCAACGCTGGCACTCATTGTCCAGCGAGAAGCTGAGATCGACACCTTTAAGCCGGTTCCCTTTTATACCGTGGCGCTGGAGCTGCCCGGTCTTACCGTATCCGGGGAGCGCATGGCGGATAAGGCTGCTGCCGAGCAGCTGAAAGAAGCCTGTCAGGGTGCAAATGTCACAATCAAAAAGATGGAGCGCAAGGAAAAGTCCGAAAAGCCGCCTGCCCTCTATGACCTGACTACTCTGCAAAGAGATGCCAACCGCCTGCTTGGATTTACAGCCCAGCAGACCCTGGACTATCTGCAAAACCTGTATGAAAAGAAGCTTTGCACCTATCCCCGTACTGACAGCCGCTATCTGACCGGTGATATGGCAGACAGCCTGCCGGTGCTGGTGAATCTGGTTGCCAATGCTATGCCGTTTCGCAAAGGGATCGCCATTACCTGTGACTCCCATGCGGTCATCAACGATAAGAAAGTAACTGACCACCACGCAGTAATCCCTACCAGAAATCTCAAGGATGCAGACCTTTCTGCCCTTCCTGCGGGAGAAAAAGCGGTGCTGGAGCTGGTGGCCCTGCGTCTGCTGTGCGCCGTAGCCCAGCCCCATATCTATTCGGAAACCGTTGTGATTGCAGCGTGTGCCGGTGGGGAGTTTACCGCCAAAGGAAAAACAGTGAAGCACCCCGGATGGAAAGCACTGGAGGACGCTTACCGTGCCAAAATGAAGGATGCAGAGCCGAAAAAAGAGGGCGCAGAGAAAGCCCTGCCGGAGCTGACCGAAGGACAGACCCTTTCGGTTGCTGCTGCAATCATCAAAGAAGGCAAAAGCAGTCCTCCTCAGCACTTTACGGAGGACACCCTATTGTCCGCGATGGAGACTGCCGGAAAAGAGGATATGCCGGAGGATGCCGAGCGAAAAGGTCTGGGGACACCGGCCACTCGTGCCGGTATTTTGGAAAAGCTGGTATCTGCCGGTTTTCTGGAACGAAAAAAGAACAGGAAAACGGTGCAGCTTCTCCCTTCCCACGATGCAGTCTCCCTGATCACAGTCTTGCCGGAACAGCTGCAATCGCCGCTTCTGACTGCCGAGTGGGAGTACCGCCTGGGAGAGATCGAGCGCGGGCAGCTTGCCCGGAGGAGTTTCTGGACGGGATCAGCACCATGCTGAAAGATCTGGTGGGAACTTATCAGGTCATCAAGGGAACCGAGTACCTGTTCACTCCGCCCCGTGAGGTGGTGGGCAAATGCCCCCGCTGCGGCGGTGAAGTTGCAGAATTGCAAAAAGGCTTCTTCTGTCAGAACAAAGATTGCAAATTTGCAATCTGGAAAAACAATAAATGGTGGGCTGCCAAGAAAAAACAGCCGACCAAGGCTGTGGTGTCTGCACTGCTTAACGATGGCCGTGTCCGTGTGACGGGGCTATATTCGGAGAAAACCGGCAAGACCTACGATGCCACTGTGGTTTTGGAGGATGATGGACAGTACGCCAACTTCAAGCTGGAATTTGACCAGCGGAAAGGAGGCAGCCGATGAAGCTCTCTTTAGCGGAACGGGAAACCATTCTCCTCTATAACCAGGCAGAACCAATGGCTGAGGTCTACACCCATGATCCCCGTCTGATGGAGAAGCTGGAACTGCTGGCAAAAAAGCACCCCGACCAGATTACCCGAAAGGACGCCCATAACTTTACCGTCCCCAAGCGGTGTGTATCAGTCAGGGAGCCATACAGCGCAGAACGCCGCAAAGCCGCCAGTGAGCGTGCGAAAGCCGCCGGATACCAGCCCCCTGTGAGAAAGTCCAGCAGTTAATGGCACATGGCAGAGAATGTGTTTGAAGCAGTCAAGCAGTCGGTCAGCACCAGAGAAGCGGCAGAGTTTTACGGGATAAAAGTCAGTCGAACTGGCATGGCCTGCTGTCCCTTTCACGATGATAAGAACCCCAGCATGAAGCTGAACGAGGAATATTTCTACTGTTTCGGCTGCGGAGCTACTGGCGATGTGATCGACTTTACTGCAAAGCTCTTTGACCTCTCCCCAAAAGAAGCGGCGGAGAAACTGGCACAGGACTTTGGCCTGATCTATGACAGTCAGGCCCCTCCCCGCAGGAGGTATGTCCGGCAGAAAACCGAGGCACAGCAGTTTCGTGAGGATCGGCAGCGGTGTTATCGCGTACTGTCCGATTACTACCATCTGCTGAAAAAATGGGAGAGCGACCATTCTCCCCGGACACCGGAGGAGAAACCGCACCCCCGCTTTGTGGAAGCAATCCATAAGAAAATCTATGTGGAGTACCTGCTGGATCTTTTTCTTTATGAAAGTGAAGAAGAACAAAAGGCATGGATTGCAGAACACACAGCAGAAATCACACACTTGGAAAGGAGATTGAAAATCATGGCTGAGAACAAACCCACCAACCGAGAGCGGCTAAGGGAAATCACAGACGGCATCGAGCAGGGCATCAAGGAACTGTTTGAGAGTGAAAAGTATATGCGCTATCTGTCCGTTATGTCCCGCTTCCACCGCTATTCGGTAAACAACACCATGCTCATCTATATGCAGAAGCCGGACGCCACTTTGGTAGCCGGATACAATAAGTGGAAAGACCAGTTTGAGCGTCATGTAAAAAAGGGTGAGCATGGCATTACCATCATCGCCCCCACACCGTACAAGAAGAAAATCGAGGAGCAGAAACTGGACCCGGATACCAAGGCTCCGATTTTGGATAAAGACGGAAAGATCATCACAGAGGAAAAAGAAATCGAGATCCCCATGTTTCGCCCGGTCAAGGTCTTTGATGTGAGCCAGACCGATGGGAAACCTTTGCCGGAGCTTGCCTCCTCCCTTTCCGGCAATGTGCCCAATTATGAGGCATTCATGGAGGCCCTGCGCCGCAGTGCGCCGGTGCCGATCACTTTTGAAGCAATGGCCGCCGATACGGACGGCTATTTTTCTGCCGATCATCAGAAAATCGCCGTTCGTCAGGGCATGAGCGAGGTGCAGACGGTTTCGGCCACGGTCCATGAAATTGCCCACAGTAAGCTCCACAATCAGAAAAAGATTCAGATTGCCAATGACGAGAAGTATCAGGAGATCGAGCTGTTTGATAAACCCGGCCTGTTCTCCAACGGACGGATTGCCCGTGATAATCTACCGGAGGGCGTTTATTGCTATGACCTGCGCGGTTCTGATTACGACCCCGGAGAGCCAGTCTGTGTAGAAGAACGAGTGGTTGTAAACCATGCAGGCTCCGTTCTGCTGACAGAGCCGCTGGAGCTGGCGGAAGATGGACGCCTGATGCTGACCGAGGAAGAAGGGCTGAATTTTGTTGGCGGCTTTTCTACTCTCGCCCAGTTTTTGCAGGAACAGAAGAAAGACCGTCACACGGAAGAAGTAGAGGCTGAAAGCATCTCCTATGCAGTCTGCAAATATTTTGGCATCGAGACCGGAGAAAACAGCTTCGGCTATATTGCAAGCTGGAGTCAGGGCAAGGAGCTGAAAGAGCTGAGAGCCAGTTTGGAAACCATCAACAAGACCTCCGGTACTTTGATCTCTGACATTGAGCGCCACTATAAGGAAATCTGCAAAGAGCGTGGAATTGCCCCCCATGCAAAGGCAGAGCCGGAAACCGCCCCGATAGAGCAGCCAGAAGATGCTGCTAAGGTAGCCGATAGACAGCCGACCGGCAATCTGACCTACTATGTAGCAGAGTGCATGGAGTTTCCAAACCTCGGAGAATACCACGATAATCTGTCTTTGGAAGAAGCTGTCCGCATTTATCAGGAGATTCCGGCAGAGCAAATGAACGGGATCAAGGGCATTGGCTTTGAGCTGAAAGATGGAAGCGACTATGAAGGACCTTTTCCGATTTTGACTGGGCAGACCATTGACCTGGACACCATTCAGGCAATCGACTATTACCGTGATAATCCGCTGGTACAGAAAGCGGTAACGGAACTGGCTGCGGCCATGCCGGAAATGGAGGTACTGGGGGCGGATGCCAACCAGCAGGAGGCTTTGTTTCTGATCAACGATACTACCTATCTTCATATCCAACCTTGTGACAGCGGATGGGACTACACTCTTTACGATGCTGCGTCCATGAAAGAGCTGGATGGTGGTCAGCTGGATATGCCGGAGCATTCCTGCATGAAGGCAGTTCTCCAGATTTGTGATGACAACAATCTGGACAGCACTTCGCTCAGACACGCTCCTATGTTCATGATTGAGACCTTGCAGGAAGCGGCCTATCAGCAAATGCAGGCAGAGACCAGTCAGATGACTGTTTCTTCCCAGCTGCCGGAAGCGCAGGAGCAGGCACTGGATGAATACCCCATGCCGGATGAGCAGGTATCCACACCGGATATGCAGGAATATGGCTACTCCTATGATGGGATGCTCCCTGTTACCAGAGAACGGGCGCTGGAACTGGATGCCGCCGGTTTGACCGTCTATGTGCTGCATGAGGACAATACGGAGAGCATGGTGTTTGACCCGCAGGAAATCATGAATCATGGCGGTCTTTTCGGTGTGGACCATGAGGAATGGGAGAAAAGCCCTCAGTTCCACGAAAAGGTCATGGAGCGTCAGGAACATCAGCAGGAACGCGAACAGGCATTTCTCTCTCAGAACAGAGATTGCTTTGCCATCTATCAGGTAAGTCGTGACGATCCGCAGAATGTGCGCTTTATGAATTTGGACTGGCTAAAGTCCCATGATATTTCCGTAGACCGCAGCAATTATGACCTCATTTACACCGCTCCGCTGAGTGAGTCTGGCACTGTGCCGGAGCAGCTGGAAAAACTCTATCAGCAATTCAATCTGGAAAAACCCGTAGACTTTCACAGTCCCTCCATGAGCGTCAGCGACATCGTTGCGATCAAACAGGACGGTAAGGTATCCTGTCATTACTGCGACAGCGTTGGTTTTACCCAGATCCCCGGATTCCTGCCGGAAAATCCGCTGAAAAATGCGGAAATGGCCCTGGAGGACGATTATGGCATGATCGACGGTATCATCAACAATGGCGCAAAAGAGCCTACGGTGGCAGAGCTGGAACAGCAGGCCCGAAGCGGTCAGCCCATTTCCCTGATGGAGTTGGCAGCCGCCACCCATCGGGAGGAACGGGAAAAGAAAAAGTCCGTCATGGAGCAGCTGAAAGGCCAGCCCAAGACAGAACACAAAAAGACAGCACCAAAAAAGAGTGCGGAAAGGGAGATTTGATATGGGAAACTTTACTTTTGAGGAAATGAACCTGATGTGCATTTACAATACCGGCAGCCGCACCGGATTGATCGACAGCCTGCGTGAGATGCGCGGCGAGCTTTCGCCGGAGGAAACGGAACTGAGGGAGCTAACCGACAGCGCCCTTACGAAGCTCTGTGCGATGACCGATGAGGACTTTGCCCAGCTGGAGCTGTACCCGGATTTTGACCAGTAAACAGCATAACCGCAGGGATGGGGTGGCAATTTGCCACCCCACCTCTTTACCCCAAAACTGAAAGGAGGACAGAACACCATGCTAACCAAAGCTGAACTATATGCACAGATGGCGGACAAGGTGGCAACACAGCTCACGGGGAGCTGGCAGGAATGGGCAGGGTTTCTCACCACTGCTTCCCGTCTTTACAAGTACCCGTTCCATGAGCAGCTGATGATCTACGCCCAGCGACCGGACGCCACCGCCTGTGCAGAGTACGATTTGTGGAATGAAAAGATGGGCCGGTATGTAAGACGCGGCTCCAAGGGGATCGCTCTGGTGGACGATTCCGGAGACAGACCACGCCTGCGCTATGTCTTTGATATTTCCGACACCGGAACCCGTGAACATTCCCGCACTCCCTGGCTGTGGCAGCTGGAGGAGCGCCATCTGGATTCCGTGCAGGCCATGCTGGAGCGCACCTATGATGTTTCCGGTGATGACCTTGCCGGACAGCTCACGGAGGTAGCCGGAAAACTGGCCGAGGAATACTGGACGGAGCATCAGCAGGACTTCTTCTATATCGTTGACGGTTCCTTTTTGGAGGAATATGATGAGTATAACATCGGAGTGCAGTTCAAGGCAGCCGCCACCGTCAGCATCACTTACGCTTTGATGTCCCGCTGTGGACTGGAGCCGGAACGCTACTTCGACCACGAAGATTTCATGGCGATCTTTGATTTCAACACCCCGTCCACCATCGGGGCGCTGGGAACAGCGGTCAGTCAGATCAACCAGCAGGTGCTGCGGCAGATCGGCGTCACCGTCCGAAATGCAGAGCGCGAAGCCAACCAAGAAAGGAGCAAACAAGATGAACAATCCCATGACCTACATCCAGAACGGAGACTATCTGATTCCCGACCTGAAGCTGAGCCAGCAGCCGGAGAAACCTCTGGGCAAATACGGCAGGATGAGGAAAACCTACCTGAAGGAACACCGTCCCATCCTCTACAACCAGATGTTGCTGAGCGAGAAGCTGTACCAGCACCTTCTGGAGATCGACGAGACCGCCCAGAACAGACTGGAGCAGATGATGCCCCAGCTGGCGAAGGAAGCGGGAGCCACCGAGGAACTGAAAGCCAGCGATCCCATGAAGTGGGTGGGGCTGATGAACACCTGCAAAGCTCAGGCAGAGGAGGTTCTGATGGCGGAGCTTATCAACAGCTGACCCTAAACCTGTTCCTCTCCGAAGCGGAACAGATCCAATCCATAGATGAAGCAGAGTATGTAGCGCATACATCCTCTGCTTTTTCTTTTGCCCAAAATGATATTGACCATGTGCTGCGTTTGGGCGGCAATACAGACCGCCAGAGGGAGCGTGTGGTTGCAGCCTTTGAAAAGCAGAAAACCACCGCTGAGATTGCCGAGATACTGAAAACGCTGTACCACGGCGGCAACGGTCTTGGCAGTGTGAGCGCATGGTATGCCGAGGATGGTATCCATCTTTCCCACGGGAAGTCTGTCCGTTATGACAGGTCTGCCCAGGTCATTTCCTGGGAGAGCGCCGCAGAGCGTATCGGGGAGCTTTTGGAAAGTGGTCAGTTTGCCTCCAATGTGGAGCTTGCAGAAGCGGCAGGCTATGAACGCTCCCTCCTTGCAGAAAAGCTCTGGTATCTGTATCACGATCTCAGTGAGGACGCCAGAAAAGCCGGATATTTGTCCTGCCTGTCAGAGATTAAAGGCAATGGGTTCCCGGAGGAGACCCGCCGCCTGAATGAGCAGCTGAGTGACCCTGCTTTCCGCCAGACCCTCAAGGAAGAATACGCTGCCTTCTGGACTGCCTATCAGCAGGACCGTGACCTGTTGCGTTTTCACTATCATAGACCGAGGGAGATCTGGGAGAACCTGAAGGACCTTGACCTGCCCCGCAGGACCTTTTCTTCAGAGCTTTCCCAAGTGCCAACCGTCCAGCACTTTATTACCGAGGATGAGATTGACGCCGCCATGACCGGCGGCAGCAGTTTTGCCGGAGGAAAAGGCCGTATCTATACTTTCTTCATGGAAAACCATACGGATAAGGAGAAAGTGAGATTCCTCAAAGATGAGTATGGCATGGGCGGACGCTCTCATGCCCTGTCCGGCGCAACACACAGCGGCGAAGATCACGACGGGAAAGGACTGCACTATAAAAAGCAGGACTGCCCGGATGTTCACTTGAACTGGGAAAAGGTTTCCAAGCGCATTACCTCACTTGTCCAGAAAGGCCGCTATCTTACCGAACAGGAACAAGCGCAGTATGACAAGATCCAGGCTGAAAAGGATCTGGCAGAAGAAGATGCCATTCAAGCCCAGCAGCCGGAGATAGAGGAAGAAACGCCAAAGCCTACCCTTCGGGAGCAGTTTGAGCAGTATAAGCCTGTGGTGACTGCCGCCATATCTGAGGATGTGGCATATCGAAATGCCTGCGGTCATTCCGACCGTGAAAATGCTGTCATCGAGGGCAATGCCGCTGTGCGCCGTGCGGTTCTTGGCTCTAAGGATATGGAGCTGATCCGCCTCTATTCGGATGTGCCGGAGTTCCGCCAGCGCCTGCACCGAGAAGTGATCGACGAAACCTATCCAAAGCTCCATGAGCTTCTGCGCCCTCTTTCTCAGGAAGATATTGATACTGCCCTTTGTGCATGGAACGGCAATATCGAGAGTAAACACGCTGTTGTCCGCTATATGAAAGACCATGCAAGAGAAAAAGATACCGCCGCATGGCTGGCTCAGGAATACGGCGGCAGTAACAACAACAGCCTGTTTGTTGTCCGTGCCGGCAGCCCGGAGGAAACGCAGCTGCCCTGGCCGAAGGTACAGCGCCGGATTGCCCAGCTCATTCAGGAGGACCGGTTCTATACCGAAGAAGAACAGGATCGTTTTGACAATATCGACCCTATCGCCATCCGGGAAGCCCTGGAGGAAAGAGGGATCGTCAACGGACAGGTGGCAGACCCGGAAAAACTGGACAATGACCCGTTTATCCAACAGGTGATGTCGGATGCCGAGCAGATCGCAGCTGCCGAGACAGAACAGACTTCCGAGGTTTCCATTTCCGATGAGGAATATGATGCAGTTCGCCGCCCGACTCCGCAAAGGACTTCCTATGACCCTGCCGCCCCGGTCTATGCTGTGGGCGATACCGTGTATATCGAGAATGACGCCTATCAGATCACCGAGCTGCGGGAGGACACCGTGCAGCTTCTGCCCACCGGCATGGTATATCCCATCTACCGGGCAGAGCGCAAAGAACAGTTCGAGCAGCTGATTCGGGCAGACCGCCGCAATGCTTACTATACCGAGTTTCTTCCTATTGACCCGGACAAGGCAGATCAGGACCTGCGGGATGTATTGACCCATGGACTTATGGATGAAGCAGATAAAAAACAGGTTTCCACGCTGCTGCAATCCGGCAGGAGCAACAGCGAGATCGCTTATTGGCTGAGCAGAGCCTATTCTGGTGAGATCGAGACGCTGAATCTGGAGACCGGCGATACTGCCGATTACCGTACCACGGCACAGGGCATGGAGCTGGAAGTCCTGGACGCAGAGGAAAAGCGTCTGGCTGTGCTGTATTTTCGCTGGGATGAGGTTGCGCCTTTGCTGCGCGGGATGTATGCCCGTCAGCTGGATGGCTTTGGACAGGAACGCCCCGAACCGGCTGTCGAATCCCCGACCTTCCATTCCGAGACTGTGGCCGTCTATCCGGGCGATAAGAACAATCTGCCTTATGATGTGGTGGTGGAACGACTGCATATCGAGGAGCCGGAGCCGCCAGCGCCTGTAACAGAGCCGGAGAAAACCTTTGAGGAAGTGTTGGATGAACACCCGGTTTCCATTCAGGTCAATGGCCAGTGGCAGACCTTTCCCAATGCCAAAGCTGCCGAGGAAGCATCTTATGAGGAATACAAGGCTAACCTGCGCCGCAATGCAAAAAACTTCCGCATTACAGATGAGCATTTGGGTGAGGGCGGTCCGAAAGCCAAGTTCCGGGCAAATGTCAATGCGATTCGTTTGCTGAAAGAGCTGGAAGCTGCCGGACAGCAGGCAAGCCCCGAACAGCAGGAGGTTCTTTCTCGATATGTGGGCTGGGGCGGTCTCTCTGATGCGTTTGACCAGGAGAAACCGGTATGGGCTTTAGAGTATGCCCAGCTAAAAGAACTGCTGACCCCGGAGGAATATGCCGCCGCCAGAAGCTCTACCCTCAACGCCCATTACACCAGCCCTACGGTCATTCAGGCCATCTATGAAGCGGTGGACCGTATGGGATTTGAGACCGGAAATATTCTGGAGCCGTCTATGGGTGTGGGCAATTTCTTTGGTATGCTGCCGGAGAAAATGCGAAACAGCCGTCTGTACGGCGTGGAGCTGGACCCTGTTTCCGGGCGCATCGCAAAGCAGCTCTATCCCAAGGCGGACATCACAGTAGGCGGCTTTGAAACCACCGATAGGCGTGACTTCTTTGACCTTGCCATCGGCAATGTACCTTTCGGTCAGTATCAGGTCAATGACAAAGCCTACAACAAGCTGAATTTCAGTATTCACAACTACTTTTTCGCCAAAGCACTGGACCAGGTGCGTCCCGGCGGCGTGGTGGCTTTTGTAACCTCCCGCTATACTATGGATGCCAAGGATTCCACCGTGCGCCGCTATCTTGCCCAGCGTGCCGAGCTGCTGGGAGCTATCCGTCTGCCGAATGACGCGTTCAAAAAGAATGCCGGTGCCGAGGTGGTATCGGACATCATCTTCCTCCAAAAGCGGGACCGCCCGCTGGACATCGTGCCGGAATGGACCCAGACCGGACAGACGGAGGACGGTTTTGCCATCAACCGGTATTTTATCGACCACCCGGAAATGGTGCTGGGCAGACAGGAGCCGGTAAGCACTGCCCATGGCATGGACTACACCGTGAATCCCATTGAGGGGCTGGAGCTTGCCGATCAGCTGCATGATGCCGTGAAGTACATTCGCGGCACCTACCAGGAAGCCGAGCTGCCGGAGCTGGGTGAGGGCGAAGCCATCGACACCTCCATTCCCGCCGACCCCAATGTGAAAAATTACTCCTACACCGTTGTGGACGGCACTGTGTATTTCCGTGAAAACAGCCGCATGGTGCGCCCAGACCTGAACTCCACCGCCGAGGCCCGCGTGAAAGGGCTGGTGGGCCTGCGGGAATGTGTCCAGCAGCTCATTGATCTCCAAATGGACGCCGCCACACCGGACAGCGCCATCCAGGATAAACAGGCTGAACTGAACCGGCTCTATGATAGCTTTTCCGCAAAATATGGTCTTATCAATGACCGGGCGAACCGGCTGGCCTTTGCCGATGATTCCAGCTACTATCTGCTCTGCGCGCTGGAAGTCATCGACGAGGACGGGAAACTGGAACGCAAGGCGGATATGTTCACCAAGCGCACCATCAAGCCACACAAGGCGGTGGACACCGTGGATACCGCAAGTGAAGCTCTTGCTGTCTCCATCGCGGAGCGAGCCTGCGTGGATATGAGCTATATGAGCCAGCTTACCGGAAAAACAAAAGAAGAACTGGCCGGAGAGCTGCAAGGCGTAATCTTCCGTGTACCGGGACAGTTGGAGCAGGACGGAACGCCCCATTATGTGACTGCTGATGAATACCTCTCCGGCAATGTACGCCGCAAACTGCGTCAGGCGCAGCGGGCGGCACAGCAGGACCAGGTTTATGCAGTCAATGTGGAAGCCCTTACCGCCGCCCAGCCCAAAGACCTGGATGCGTCGGAGATCGAGGTGCGTCTGGGCGCTACCTGGATTGACAAGGAATATATCCAGCAGTTTATGTATGAGACCTTTAATACCCCGTTTTATCTCCAACGCAGTATCGAGGTCAACTATTCGTCCTTTACCGCTGAATGGCAGATCAAGGGGAAATCTTCTGTATCCTACAACGATGTGGCAGCTTATACCACCTACGGAACCAGCCGCGCCAACGCCTACAAGATTTTAGAGGACAGCCTGAACCTGCGGGATGTCCGTATCTATGACACCATAGAGGATGCAGACGGAAAAGAGCGCCGCGTGCTGAATGCCAAGGAGACCACCCTGGCGGCTCAAAAACAGCAGGCGATCCGGGAAGCCTTTAGGGACTGGATCTGGAGAGACCCGGAGCGCCGCCAGACTTTGGTGAGCCAGTACAACGAGGAAATGAACTCTACCCGTCCCCGTGAATATGATGGCAGCCACATCACTTTTGGAGGCATGAACCCGGCCATTACCCTGCGGGAACACCAGAAAAGCGCCATTGCCCATGTGCTGTATGGAGGAAATACCCTGTTGGCACATGAAGTAGGCGCAGGCAAAACTTTTGAAATGGTAGCTGCTTCGATGGAAGCCAAACGCCTGGGACTGTGCCAGAAATCTCTCTTTGTGGTTCCAAACCATCTGACAGAGCAGTGGGCGTCGGAGTTTCTGCGTCTCTATCCTTCCGCCAATATCTTAGTCACCACCAAAAAGGACTTTGAGACCCATAACCGAAAGAAGTTCTGCGCTCGTATTGCGACGGGTGATTATGATGCCATCATCATGGGACACAGCCAGTTTGAGCGTATCCCCATCAGCCGGGAGCGTCAGGAAAGGCTTCTCTATGAGCAGATCGACGAGATCACCGAGGGCATCGCAGAGGTGCAGGCCAGCGGCGGCGAGCGTTTTACCGTCAAGCAGCTGGAGCGTACCAGAAAGTCTCTGGAAGCCAGACTGGAAAAGCTGCAAGCCGAGGGGCGAAAAGACGATGTGGTAACCTTCGAGCAGCTGGGTGTGGACCGTTTGTTTGTGGACGAGGCCCACAACTATAAAAACCTGTTTCTATACACAAAAATGCGGAATGTGGCTGGTCTTTCCACATCGGACGCGCAGAAATCCTCCGATATGTTTGCCAAGTGCCGCTATATGGACGAGATCACCGGAAATCGTGGTGTGATCTTTGCCACCGGCACCCCGGTCAGCAACTCCATGACCGAGCTTTACACCATGCAGCGTTATCTTCAGTATGAACGCCTGCAAGAGCTGAACATGACCCACTTCGACTGTTGGGCTTCCCGATTTGGGGAGACCGTCACAGCATTGGAGCTGGCACCGGAAGGCACCGGCTACCGGGCAAGAACGAGATTCAGCAAGTTCTTTAACCTGCCGGAGCTGATGAACCTGTTCAAAGAAGTGGCTGACATTAAGACTGCCGACCAGCTGAATCTGCCTACCCCGGAAGTGGAATACCACAACATCGTGGCGCAGCCTACCGAACATCAGCAGGAAATGGTCAAGGCCCTTTCGGAGCGCGCATCGCTGGTACACAGCGGAACCGTTGACCCGTCCCAGGACAATATGCTCAAGATTACCTCGGATGGCCGCAAGCTGGGGCTGGACCAGAGGATCGTCAACCAGATGCTGCCGGACGAACCCGGAACAAAGGTCAATCAGTGTGTGGACAATATCATGCAGATCTGGCGGGACGGCGAAGCTGACAAGCTGACCCAGCTGGTGTTCTGCGACATTTCTACACCACAGGCAAAAGCTCCTGCAAGCAAGGCGGCGAAAACGCTGGATAATCCACTGCTTCACGCACTGGAAGGCGCTGTACCTCTGCCGGAGCAGGAACCGGCCTTTACGGTGTATGACGATATTCGTCAGAAGCTCATTGCCCAGGGGATGCCTGCCGACCAGATCGCTTTTATCCATGAAGCCAATACCGAGGTGCGGAAAAAGGAGCTGTTCTCCAAAGTCCGTACCGGTCAGGTGCGTGTGCTTATGGGCAGCACCGCCAAGATGGGCGCAGGCACCAATGTGCAGGACCGTCTGGTGGCACTTCATGACCTGGACTGTCCGTGGAGACCGGGAGACCTTGCCCAGCGCAAGGGCCGTATCGAGCGCCAGGGCAACCAGAATCCCCTTGTCCATGTGTATCGCTATGTGACCGAGGGAACTTTCGACGCATACCTCTGGCAGACAGTGGAGAATAAGCAGAAATTCATCAGCCAGATCATGACTTCTAAATCGCCGGTGCGCTCCTGCGATGATGTGGATGAAACGGCGCTTTCCTTTGCCGAGATCAAGGCCCTGTGCGCCGGAGACCCCCCGTATCAAAGAGCGTATGGATCTGGATGTGGAGGTATCCCGCCTGAAGCTGATGAAAGCCGACCACCAGAGTAAGCAGTACCGCTTGGAGGATCAGTTGCTCAAATATTTCCCGGAGGAGATTGAAAAGCACAAGGGCTTTATCAAAGGCTTTGAATCTGACCTGGAGGTTTTGGCAGCTCACCCGCACCCGGAGGACGGCTTTGCCGGTATGGAGATTCGTGGAGATCTGCTGACCGATAAGGAGAACGCCGGTGCTGCCCTTTTGGATGCCTGCAAGGAGGTCAAAACCTCCGATCCGGTGCAGATCGGCAGCTACCGGGGCTATGCCATGTCTGTGGAATTTTCCGCTTGGAAACAGGAATATACGCTCCTGCTAAAAGGACAGATGACCCACAGGGCAACCCTTGGTACAGACCCTCGCGGAAATCTTACCCGTATCGACAATGCCCTCGCCCAGATGCCGCAGCGTCTGGAGGCGGCAAAGGCCCAGATGGATAACCTCTATCAGCAGCAGGCTGCGGCAAAGGAGGAAGTTGGAAAGCCATTCCTTTATGAAGAAGAACTAAAAAGCAAAAACGCCCGTCTGGTGGAGCTGGATACCCTGCTCAACATCGACGGAAAGGGACCGGCACACGATGAAGCTGTCGTTGCCAAAAGCACACGGCCTTCGGTATTGGACCATCTGAAACGCCCGGTGCCGCCCCGCAGTACAGACAAGAAGCCAAAACAGCATGAGGAGGTGCGATAACATGAATACCAACGATCTAAATACAGCCCTTTATGAAAAGATGGCTGCCGAGCAGGACAAATACAGGGACTGGCTGAAAAGCCAGCCCCCGGAAGAAATCCTGCACCACACCTATGAGTACACGGTTCGTGAGGACATTGTGATGGCGATGGAGGAACTGGAGCTGACTGATGCCCAGGCTCAGGCACTTTTGGAATCTCCCTCTCCGCTGGCGGATGTGTACCGTTATTTTGAAAAGCTGGAGACCGGCCATATGGATGTGATCCGGGACAGTATTGAGAACCGTGCCGACGATGTGTGCAGAGCTAAAGAGGAACTGCGAACAACACCGGTCTATCCCCACTCTGCCACCTATGCGAGAGAACATAGGGAACTGGAGCAGTACCGGGTTTCCAACAATGCAAATCTCCAATGCAAGGAGTCCATTGAAGCGGCGGTGCGGGAACACTTCGACGGAATGTATCTCAGTCACGATGCGGCAAAGGGTGTGATCGAGACCTATGGCATGGAGCGTGTGGCGCTGGTCCTTGCCAACACCGTCCAGCTTCAGGACTGGGATGGGCGTTACTCCCGACGCAATAAGGAATGGGCCAAGACCATTCCCAACGATAATCCCGAAACCGTCCGTTGTGGTTATGTCCTGAACAGCCACCCTGCTGTGCTGGATGGCTTTATTGATCTGGTGCGAGAAGAACAGCAGCGCAGCCGTACTCAGGGAGAAAAGATACAACCGTCCCGCCCCTCTGTACGGGATAAGCTCAAGCAGGAACTGCCTGCCCATAAGCCTGCCGCCCCGAAGAAACAGGGACCGGAGAGATAACCATGGCAAAGCGTAAGCGGGATATGCAATTAAACTTTAGAGTTTCAGCGGAGGAGCTTGCTGTGATTGAGCAAAAAATGTCTCAGTTTGGAACCTCCAACCGTGAAGCCTATCTAAGAAAAATGGCGCTGGATGGGTATGTAGTCAAGCTGGAGCTGCCGGAGCTGAAGGAGCTTGTTTCCCTGATGCGCCGAAACAGCAACAACTTAAACCAGCTGACCCGTAAAGTGCATGAGACTGGGCGGGTTTATGATGCTGACTTGGAGGATATATCCCAGCGGCAGGAACAGTTATGGGAGGGCGTAGAGGAAATCATTACCCAGCTTTCCAAACTTTTATAACAGGGATAGATACTCCATTTGCGGAGGGAGGAACGGCATTACTTCGCTGCTCCTCTCTCCGCTTTTTCTTTTTATCGGTATCCTTGTCTTTTGCCTGCCCATGCCGGATAATATGATTAGAAAAGATACCAAGAACGCTGCAAGGAGGAAATAACATGAAGATTTTGAAAGGGCTTTTGATGATTATAACTGCACCGGTCATTTTGGTGCTGACGCTTTTTGTCTGGCTCTGCACGGGGCTGATCTACATATCCGGTCTGGTGCTTGGTCTGCTCAGCACTGTAATTGCTCTGCTTGGCGTGGCTGTGCTTATTACCTATTCCCCGCAAAATGGTGTGATTTTGCTGGTTATGGCATTTTTGATTAGCCCTATGGGGCTGCCGTTGGCTGCAATCTGGCTGATGGGTAAGGTGCAGAGTTTGAAATTTGCCATTCAGGATTGGGTTTATGGATAAAAAATACGCAAAGCCACAAAATGCCAAACACCGTCTGTTAAATTTGGAAAGAGAAACTATATATCCACGACTTTACTTTTGAACTAATATTGAATATAATATTAGTACGAAAGGAAGTGACATGATGGGACAATTTGAACAGCTGGATCAGATGCTAACAGAACAAGAAGGAATGCTGCGAACATCACAGGTCGTATCCTCTGGAATTTCAAAGCCGGTATTTTATGATTATGTGCGTTCACGAGATTTGGATAGAGTTGCACATGGGATTTATCTGTCCAAAGATTCCTGGGTGGATGCCATGTATCTGCTTCATTTGCGATTTGAACAAGCAGTATTTTCACATGAAACAGCTTTATTTTTTCACGATCTGACAGACCGTGAACCAATAGAATATACAGTTACGGTCAAAACTGGATGCAATCCAAGCAAAATGAAAGCAGAAGGCATTCAAGTTTTTACGATTAAAGCAGACTTACATGATGTAGGACTTACAACAGCGAAAACTCCGTTCGGGCATACTGTGCCGGTTTATGATATGGAGCGAACGATCTGTGATTTGCTCAGAAGCCGTAGCAGAATTGAAATTCAGACCTTTCAGGGAGCACTGAAAGCGTATGCCCGTAGAAAAGATAAGAACCTGCGAGCTTTAATGCAATATGCCGGGATGTTCAAGGTGGAAAAAATTTTACGACAGTATTTGGAGGTACTTTTATGATAAAAACAGCAAGGCAGCTTAAAGATTTAATACGAAACCTTTCCAGAGAAAAATCCGCAGATGCTCAGATTTTAATGAGGAACTACATGATGGAGCGTTTTTTGGAGCGTATTTCTCTTTCTGAGTATCGTGATAAGTTTATCTTAAAGGGTGGTATGTTGGTAGCGGCTATGGTTGGATTGGATGCCCGCTCTACGATGGATTTGGATGCAACCATAAAAGGAGCTAATGTTAATGTGGAGGATATTGAGAATCTAATTTCATCAATCGTAACTGTTCCGATTGATGATGGTGTTAAATTTCAGCTGAAAAGTATTTCGGAGATTATGGATGAAGCAGAGTATCCGGGGATTCGTGTCAGCATGAGTACAACATTCGATGGTGTAGTGACCCCTTTGAAAATTGATATTTCTACGGGAGATGCAATCACTCCAAGAGAGGTTCGGTATTCATTCAAACTTATGCTGGAAGATCGCTCCATTGATATTTGGGCTTATAATTTAGAAACTGTGCTGGCAAGAAAAACTGGAAACCATTATTACCAGAACCACAACCAATACCCGCATGAGAGATTTCTACGATATTTACATTTTAGAACAGCTGCATGGAACCACGCTGAACCCGAAAATTTTACATGATGCGCTTCTGGCAACTGCTCATAAACGGGGATCGGAGAAGTATCTTAACCAGGCTGAAGAAGTTTTTGACGAAGTGGAAAATGATTCGGTTATGCAAAAACTTTGGGAGGCATACCGTAAAAAGTTTTCTTATGCTTCTGATTTGGAATGGGATGTGATTATGAAAGCAATTCGCAGGTTATATGTTCTTTGCGAGAAGGGCATCAGCTTATGAAAAAGCATGGACACTATTGTAAAGTTTGTGGTGAATACAAAGCCAACGAAAAATTTTCAGGCAAAGGTCATGCATCCCACATTTGTAAATCCTGTGCTTCGCTACCAGCAGAAAAGCAGGCTGAACTGATGACACTGAATCGTCTTTTGAATCTTCCATGGAGGCTATCGAAAGAGCAGTTGTCCTGGCTGAAAAATCGACTAAAGGATAGGCGGCCTGATGTCCGTGCATTGGCGCAAGAGCAATATGAAATGAGATTTCCACCAAGACACTTAGAAGATGATGAGTTCAATTTTTTCGATGAAGAAAGTTTTATAGAATAGTGAAAGCGGTCTGCTATGGCAGGCCGTTTTCTTTTCGGGAAGGAGGTCTGACCTATGGCAACCACGAGAATCATGCCGCTTCATGTCGGCAAGGGCCGCACAGAAAGTCGGGCGATCAGTGACATCATCGACTATGTGGCCAACCCAAAGAAAACAGATGACGGCAGACTCATTACCGGCTATGCGTGTGACAGCCGGACTGTGGATGCGGAGTTCCTTCTGGAAAAGCGGCAGTACATTGCCGCTACCGGACGAGTGCGCGGCGCGGATGATGTGATCGCCTATCATGTGCGCCAGTCCTTCCGCCCCGGCGAGATCACCCCGGAAGAAGCTAACCGGCTGGGTGTGGAATTTGCCAAGCGATTCACCAAGGGCAATCATGCCTTTGTGGTCTGCACTCACATAGACAAGTCGCACATTCATAATCACATTATCTGGTCATCGGTCAGCTTAGAATATGACCGGAAATTCCGAAACTTTTGGGGCAGCACCAAGGCGGTCCGTCAGTTGAGCGACACCATCTGCATTGAAAACGGACTGTCTATTGTAGAGAACCCGAAACCTCACGGAAAGAGCTATAACAAATGGCTGGGCGATCAGGCAAAGCCCTCTCACCGAGAGCTGCTTCGTGTGGCGATTGACAATGCATTATCACAAAGTCCTGCTAATTTTGAGGAACTGCTGAGGCTGCTGCAAGAGTCCGGCTGTGAGGTATCAAAGCGCGGGAAATCGTATCGCCTGAAGCTCCCCGGTTGGGAGAAAGCCGCCCGAATGGACAGCCTGGGCGAAGGATATGGATTAGATGATTTGCAGGCGGTTCTCTCCGGGAAGAAAGCGCATACCCCACGAAAGAAAATAGTTACACAGGCAGAGACGCAGAAGGTCAATCTGCTGGTGGACATTCAGGCAAAATTGCAGGCTGGAAAAGGTGCTGGCTATGCTCGATGGGCCAAGGTGTTCAACCTCAAGCAGATGGCGCAGACCATGAATTACTTGTCAGAGAATAACCTGCTGGAGTATGCGGTTTTGGAAGAAAAGGCTGCGGCTGCCACGGCACATCACAATGAGCTTTCGGCGCAGATCAAAGCGGCTGAAAAGCGCATGGCAGAGATTGCTGTTCTGCGTACTCACATTGTAAATTATGCCAAGACCCGTGAGGTCTATGTGGCATACCGCAAGGCCGGCTACTCTAAGAAATTCCGGGAAGAACATGAGGAAGAAATTCTGCTCCACCAGGCTGCTAAAAATGCCTTTGATGAAATGGGAGTCAAGAAGCTGCCCAAGGTCAAAGAGTTGCAGACAGAGTATGCGAAATTGCTGGAAGAAAAGAAAAAGACCTATGCCGAGTACCGGCGTTCCCGTGAGGAAATGCGGGAGCTTTTAACTGCAAAGGCCAATGTGGATCGGGTGCTGAAAATGGAGGTAGAACAGGATGTTGAAAAAGAAAAAGACCACGGCCAGCGATAAGCTGGTCCTGGTCAAAAGCGTTCGCAGAACGCGCAGCCACAGAATGAAATTCTGTGTTCAAAGGGGCTTGGGGGCGCTGCCCTCAACAAGCAGTTTGTGGCGAAATGGATAGCCACAAGCATTGCTTGCCACAATATGCTGCGCATAAAAATGAAAAACTAACGACGGGACGCTTACTGCCTCCTATCGTTAGTTTTCTGTGTTTAAGCGACTTATAAAACCAATCAGCATAATCAAATCGTCATCTGACATCTTTCTCATTCCGTCCAAAGCCTTCTTGATAAGCTGAGGGTTATTTTCCTGTGCATCAAAAAATTGAAGCGGTGTGATTTCAAAATACTCACAGATGTTGAGGAACTGCTTCATAGACGGCATAGAACGCCCAGAGGAAATCGCCTGAATATAGCTTCTGTTCTGCCCTAACTCCATGCTCATCTGATATTCTGAAACACCTTTTTTCAATCGCAATTCTGTGATCCGATTGCGGATAAATTCTTCGTCCATACGCTCACCTCTCTGCTCTTTTAGCATAGCAGAAAGCAATTCTTGATACTTCGTATGTATTGTGTTATAATTTTATAATACAACCTTTATACGCATTATTATTTGCGTTATTTTTGCTTTATATGCGTAATCAAGGCAGTTATCAAGGGTGATTTATATGAATCAGTATGCCTGCGCCATTACCGGCCACCGACCAACAAGATTTTGCTTTGGATATAATGAGGAAGATTCCCTATGCCAAAAATTAAAAGAATGTCTTCTGGAGCAGTTTCGGATACTTCATGACGAGAAATTTGTCCGTACTTTTTTTGTCGGCGGTGCTCTTGGTGTGGATATGTGGGCTGGAGAACAGCTTCTAACATTGAGAGCACAAACAGGATACGAGGATATTAAAATTATCGTTGTAATTCCCTTCATCGGCTATGACTCTAAATGGCCGGATCAGAGTAGACATAGATTGAAAAAGCTGATCCAAAACGCAAACGATTCGATTGTTATTTCACATTCTGCGGATGTTTCCAGTTATAAAAAAAGGAATTACTATATGGTCGATCATGCAGAGTACCTCATCGGTGTGTTTGATAATCAGAAAAAGCTGCGTTCAGGCACAGCACAGACAGTCAACTATGCCTTACATCAGGGAAAAGTAATCACTCTGATCCATCCAGACACTATGGAGATAACAGCCCCTGCGCCTTAACAAATTCACAAAAATTTTTCATTAGCATTTCCAACAAAATATTTTCATTGAAGGGGTGCTGTGATATAATAAGATATAAAACTACGCTCAGAATAAATGGTGCCGCTATGAACAAATATATTGGACAGCAATTTGCTGCTTTAAGATACGAAAAAAATATTTTGGTTGTTGAAGAAACTACATCTGCTGGTGGATGCGGCTCCTTCAACGCGGCTTCTTCATGTCCTGCGTCAGCCTGTCTTTATGACAGTGCGGCGTGGGGCTTTTTTATTGCCTGAAAGGAGTATGAGAACATGAGTCTGAAATATACCTGCCCCAGCTGTGGAACCCCATTGGGTTATGAGGGATTGTGTTGGAAATGTAAGTGCGAGCAAGAACGGCAAGCTGCTCTGGCCTGGATGCCGGAACAAATTGTCGAAAAACAAAGAAACTTGATACAGAACATCCAGAGGCTGGCTGATATGGAGGACCCAGAGTTCGCCGACTTTTGGCAGCTGCTTGGCTACCATGATGCCATCACCCCGGAGATTCAGCGAGTGGCACTGGCCGCAGAGGTGTTCTGGCCCTGTGAGATCTATTATCATGCTCCCGCCGATGTGCGGGATGGTCTGATCCATGCGCTGTTGTCCGCAGAATATTCCAGCGCGGCCTCCAACCTGATGAGTTGCCTTGCTATGCAAGGAGATGACAAGGCAATGGAGACTCTGCTGGAGCTGGAGCGAAATCCCCGGCCCTGGCGCAAGGGCCTCTATGTAGACCCATCCAGCTATGCGCAGATCGGAGGCTGGACCTTCGACAAGGAGGGCCAGAAAATCCAGCTCAACTTCGATACCTGCTATCCTATGGTCAAAGGAACCACCAGCGAGAAATCTCCCGTCCGCATTGGCCGGGCACGGGAGGACACATGCCCCCACTGTGGCGGACGCATGGTGGACATGCTGGTGCTGGATGTCCGGGATGAGCGGCTGAAATTTCTGGGGTTGGATGGTATTCTGACTGCCACCTGCTGCCCCAACTGTGTGGGATTCTTGAAAGGTCCAGCCTTTAACAGTTTTACCCTGGATGGCGGCGTGGAAGTCTTTCCCTCCGAGCTCTTTGACGGGGCGGAGAAAACGGATTGCTATGTCAGTCCCGAGGACTACAAGGCCCTCACGGAAAATCCCTTTGTGCTGGGCGAAGCGCCCGTGCCACTGTTTTACGGTGCGGCCTGCCAGGATGTGAACACGGTGGGTGGCTTTGCCAACTGGGTACAGGACGCGGAATATACGACCTGCCCCCACTGCGGGAAACCTATGAAATATCTGGCCCAGATTCAGTGGGATACGGTGTTTGACTGTGCGGAGGGCACGCTCTATGTGGAATTCTGCCCGGACTGCCATATCGTGTCCATGCAGCACCAGCAGACCTAAAAAAGTCGCACGGTATGAAAAGAGAAATACCAGCAGATATTTGCGTGAGGAGGAAGTAGAATGAACAGCGAACGGATCACAGCATTTTTGCAAGAGCATTGGTACATTGCCTCGGTGCTCATCGGGGCCGTGATTTTAATTGGAGCAATCCGCAACTGGAACTGGCTCTGCGACCCCACTGGTACGCGGGATGCCCACCGCCACAGCAGAGGATACCGGCGGGTGGTGTTCTTTCTGTTGGGTGTCCTCCTGATTGTGGTGAGTATCTGGGGATTTGTGCTGAAATTGAAATAAGAGGTATATCTATGAAACTGAATTGTAAACGCATTGATTTTACATATACACCCGGTGAGGAAATCTTCAACTTTCCCGAGGAATCGGGACTACCCTTTATCTTCGATGTAGAGGAAGAACTGACCGGCGATCCTGCTGTCATGGATGCGGTGGGAGAAATGCTGGATGAGGCGGAGAAATTGGCGGAGAAGGCCAAAGCCTCCATCAAAGCGGCGCTGGCAGACGAGGACAGCCGCTACCATAGCGTTGTGACATTTTTCATGGAGTTCCATCGGGACGATGTAGGCCCGGATATTGTGGCGGAACTTTTTCCGGGAACCGACCCAGCCAAACTGTCCTTTGCTGAGATGGTTGACTTTTTGAAGCTCAAGCGGTTCGGCAGTCTGGTGGATAGCGAGATGAACCAGCAAGTTTTCATTCTGGATCTGTCCTTTAACCCGGAGATTACCGACGAACTGATGGTAATCTACTTTGATTTGAACAAGGAGATTTTCTGTATCACACATGAGAGCTGAGCGTGACTGACATACACGAGGAAAGGAGCAATCCCTATGAAAGCATTTGACCCCAATTACAAGCTGCTGGACGAGATGTATCAGGACGATTACTATCCTGCTTTTCTGGTGGACAAGGTAAAGGACGAGCTTCAGAAGGTCATCGCCCTGCTGGAGAGTGGCGAAACCGACACCGAAGTGGTGCAGGAAACGCTGGACGAGGCGGTCTGCGGCATCAATGATCTCCAGGAGGAGTTTGACGAGCACGACAGCGAGATCGAAACGGTGGCACGGGAATGTATCGCGGCAACCGTGGCCTACATTCTGGAGTGGTTTGGCATTCCTATTGACACCGAGGAGGCCATCCGGGAACGGGACTGGTGAACCCTATGGCAGAAAAAGAACTGGCCCTTTGTGATGAGTGCGGAAGCCTGTTTTTCAAAGGCTCCTCACAGATGATGGGGCTGTGCCCGGAATGTGCCCATGTTCTCTATGGCTACCCGAATTGTGATCATCATTTCCAGAATGGCCGATGTGTGAACTGCTACTGGGACGGCTCTAAGAGCGCGTATATCAAAAAACAGAACCAACAGGAGGAAACTGATATGCCTACAACTGAATGGTTGAACAAATACGAAGCAATCAAGGATAAATGACCTGTAAAGATGACTTGGAGGCCCATTTCACAGAGAAAGTGATTGGGAACATGGCGGTGGATGTACTGGACATCGGTGTCGTCCATTTCCCCACCGGGCAGATCTTCGCCTGTGATCCGCTGGTGGAACTGGAGGACACTCTGCCGTTCCTTCAAACGATCCCCGCCGGAACTTATCCCGTGAAAATCTGCGTGGTACCCAGCGAACAATACGGCGACCGCTACGCCTGCGTCAAGGTGGAGGTCAGCCGGGAAAAGCCTGTCCGCCATGAGCTGGGCATGGTGGGCAACGAGAATCTGGACGCGGCACTGGGAGATGATGACTACTTCGGTTTCGGCGTAGATGCCGGAATGGGGTGTATTGCAGACATCCAGACCCAGGCGGCTTTCAAAACATACTGGGCCAAGCGGCTGGAGGAGGACCCGGACATCGACCCCTACAACGACCTGTTCTGCGACTTACTGGAGGAAAACGCCCAAGCCCACCCCAAATATCAGGGGGACTGCGGCGACTGGCTCAACTGGACAGTGCCGGGCACGGACTGCAACCTGCCCATCTTTGCCTCCGGCTGGGGGGATGGTTACTATCCTGTCTACTTCGGGTATGACGCCAAGGGCAAAATCTGCGCCGTGTATGTGCGGTTCATTGACATTGAAGCCAGTTATCGAGAGCAGGATTAAAAATGTGACAGAACAAAGGAGAACACTATGAAAGACCTTTGCCAATACGGAAACCGACCGGAGGACGAATGGGAAATCTTGCCCTGGATACCTGACCCGCGCCCGCCCTTCAAAATTTGGGTGAAGCTGGAGCAGATCGCGCCATTCTTTCTCATTCCCCACCACCCCTATGCAATCTCCCTTCTGCTGAAAATCAGCGATGGGTTTCGGGCAGAAGAATTCTGCCGGCTGGGACTGACCGGCAGCAGCGGAGACTGGGAACGGCTGGTCCGGGGCGTGATCCGGGAGTTTGAGGAAAATAACAGCGGCGTGGATCTGTTTCACTTCGACTCCGACGAAGATGTGTTCTGCGTGTACTCCCAATACATCGACGATTTGATGCTACTGTCCAAAATGATCCGGGCGGCCTGTGACAATGAAAAAACGATGGGGACTTATCTGGGTATAGGTGAGGTGGAAGATGAGAAATAAGGAGCAGGAGATGGCATGGCGAAAAGTAATAGAAGCCTGCATGGAGGATGTGAAACACCACTTCGATGACATCCAGCAGGCCATTGAGTTTGGCTGCTACATCCAGCCGGACAACTACTTTGTGTCCTACATCTTTGCCACGGACTCGCAATTAGAGACGGCGCGGCAGAGCGGCCTGACGGAACAGATCAATTCCTATCACAGAGAGCAGCTGATAAAGAGTCATTACCCCATTGAGGGAATCAAGGACTGCACCTTTGCCTCACAGGAGGAATGTGACCGGGAATTTGCGGGAATTGGTATTACTATTTCAAATGATACGATGAAGGGATCGAGATGATCGAGTACATCAAGCTCTTTTGGGCGGGCGCACCAGAGGGTGAACCATCGGTCATCCTCTATGAAGTGGATACCGAAAATGAGCGGCTGGCCCTCCGCTCCATTGACATCTTTGCGGATGGCCGCACCCGCAACATCCCTGACCTTTACGACGGTGTCATCGAGATCACGCCGATCCCCACCGTGGAGGAATTGAACGCCCATGTCTGGGGCGAGGAATTCCACGCCTGCATCATAGAGCAGGCGGAATTTGAGGCCATCTGGGAAACTCACACCTATGATGGAGCGTTAAAGTAGCCAGGAGGAGACACTATGAACAAACCTATAAAAGCCAAAAATCTGCCGTTGTTCTCCATCATTGACCTGAACCAGCTGCGCCGGGAAAACCATCTGGAGGGCACAGAAGTGACAGACTTTTTCACGGAAAGGGATGGAAAAGTCTATCTTCTCATGGAACAGCCGTCCGAAACACAGGGTAAGGACTGGCTCAGCACTCCTTCCACCTATACCGCAGTGGAAATCCAGCTGGATTGGGCGGAACAGCGGGTGCTGGAAACGACGCTGTTTCCTCTTGGCCTCTTGAAGTTCCAGTTCCATTATTTGCGGCCCGCAGGTGACCACTTCCTCCTGCTGGGGGCAAGATGCGCCTATCGGGAAAACGGCCCCGACCAGAACGCCTGGATCGTCAGCCGGGACGGAGCTGTGCTGTCCCGTTTCTGCCTGGGGGATGGCATTCAAGACTGTGTGGTAAAAAAAGATGGCACCATCATTACCAGCTACTTTGACGAAGGTGTATTTGGTAATTACGGTTGGGATGAACCTCTGGGTGCTTGCGGCCTGATTGCATGGACATCGGAGGGAACTCCTCTCTGGAAGAATGAGAACTATTCCATCTATGACTGCTACGCCATCAGCCTAGACGAAGAAGAAAACCTGTGGTTTTATTATTACGATGAATTCCGGCTGGTGCGGACGAACTTCAAAGAGGACTTTGTATTTGAACTGCCAATCGAAGGAAGCGGAGCTTTTTCTGTTGCCCCGTCCGGCAATACCTTCCTGTTTCAAGGCGGATACCAGCAACGGGATAAATTCTACTTCCTTACCGCTCATGGTGATCACCTTGGGAAAAACAGGAGGCTATTCCACCTGTGACGGAAACAAGGTCGCTGTGGAGCAGTGCAGCCTGCTTCGCAGCCGGATTTTGTTCCTTGGAAAAGATGGTGTGCTCTATGGAGGTATTTGGGGGGAGCGATGGCCAATGAAACAGTCTGATATTTATACCGAGGCTCTGACCTGTCTGCGCTCCATCCTTCTGGCAGACCATCCAGAGTTCCAAAACTGGATCGACTGGTTGGAGCGGGACATTCAGGACTGGAACCAGCGGCGGGAGGTTGCCCACCATCTTCGGGCATACGGAGGTATGGGCTCGTTCAACGACCTGCCCAGTATGCGTGGAAATCACGACTATATTTTCGACTTTCTCAAGTCCGTGTGCTATGCCTTCGGCCATCTTTATGGCAAACGGGAAGGCATTTCTCCGGAGGCATTGATGGAGGAGTGCCTGCACGATGTAGAGCAGGCAGCCTATCACCCCCATAAGGCACTGAACCAAGCCATTGCCCAGCACTTGATGCAGGGCGATTTACAGGAAAACCTGGATAGGCTGTAGGAGGACTTGTTATGAACAAAAGACTATTCCGCACCCAATTCAATCAAATGGAAAACATCGAGAAGCAGGTGCTGATGGAGAGCCTGGCTACCCGTTATGATATGACCTTTCTCGGTCTACATACTTTTGACCGCTGGGGCCAGAGCTGCACCACCGGCATCTTCAAGAAAGATGGTCGGGAGTTCGTCTTTGTCCCCGGCGATACCGTCACCCTGGGCTGGGAGCAGTTTGCCGTGGGATTGAATCAGGAGAGCCGGGAGGAATTGGAGTATCTGTTCCGAGAATGGGAAATGGAACCGCAGAACCCGGAGGAGATGATCCGGGAAAGTATGGCTCCCGTTCGGCAGGCGGCCATTGGCCCCATGCTGGTGGGCCGGGAGCTGGAGGAACTCTGCTGGGAGCCAGTCAAGATGGACGATCCCAGGCTGACCGCCCACCCTGACTGGCTGAAGGAATTTCGTGATTTTGCCTGGAGTGACAGCAGCAGTCTTACCTTGCATCAGTCGGCCCGCATTGAGCGGACGGAAAAGGGCTTTCAGATCTGCATCTATAACCGCACAGACTACGATGCGCTTCTTGCCGGGCTGGAAAAGCAGGGGCTTTCGCTGCCTACGGCGGACGAGTGGTCCTACCTGTGTGGCGGCGGGTGTCGGACCCTGTTCCCGTGGGGAGATGGGTTAGACTACTCCATGCGTCTGCGCTGGTTTGAGGACATGGATGAGGATGAGAACCGGCCCTATGACATGGAGGAACCCAACTTCTTCGGCCTGTCCATCGCCTACGATCCCTATATGCGGGAAGTGGTGCAGGCTGATAGACTTACCACCTGTGGCGGCGATGGCGGATGCAATATCTGCGGTGGGCTGGGCCCATTTCTCGGTTTCCTACCCTGTTCGCCCCACTGTAAGCCGGAAGTGCAGGAGGACAATGAACTAAACGGAGATTATGACTTTTTATCGGCCTATCATTCGGCTGGAGAACCATGATTGACAATAGAAGCTTGATACAAAATAAAGAAAGAGAGGTGCCGACATGGGAGCATGGGGCATAAAAGCATTAGAGCGTGACGAAGGGCTGGATGTACTGGACATCCTCAAAAATGAATATGTACCGGAGCATCCGGTAATGGATCTGGGCGAGATGATCGAACTGATGAAAGAGGAAGTCATGCTGGGAGCTGACTTCTCACAAATCGACTTCCTCTTTGACAATACTGCGATGGCTCTGGCGGAGCTGTATTTCCAATGGAAGGATAATGGCAAGCTGGACTACGATTATGAAGAAGCTATATGGGATAAAGTCACCGGTTTCACAGCATCCAAAGAAGCCCTTGCTTTCCTGCTGCGGCAGCTCACCGACATCAAAAACGAGGTGCCGGACGAGGACGGCATCCGTGAGATTGTGGATCTTTGGAAGAACGAGGACAGCGGTGAGATCGCTCCTGTGTGGTCAGAGCATTTGGACTGGCTCATCAAGCGGCTGATCTCGGAACAGGAGGCATGACGCATGTATATCAAAAAATACTGGGGCAACTTTATTGGCGGTTCCGATGACAGTCTGAACCTTGTGGCATTTTTAGAGGATCAGAAAAAGGAGGAGATCCCCCTCAGCGAGATTTTCGCCAAGATTGGTCTGGACAAGCAGAACTGGGACTTCCGCCAGACCGTGGAGTATCTGGAGTTCACCCATTCGGACGGCGTGGAGATGGACTTCCACTTCGCCATTGATGTGGTCACCGACCTGGCCGCCATCCTGCTGGAGTGCAGCGTCAGTGGCAGTGTAAACCTTCAGGATCTGGACGAGTACAACACCCCCGCCCGCCGTATCCGCATCACTGCTACGCCGGAGGAGCACGAGGCCATGGACAAGGCCCTGGCGGACTTTGTCCATGCCCCGCTGGAATACGACATCAGCGAGATGATGGGCGAGGATGAGATCACGGATATGGCTTCTCAGGTGGAGATGCTGCGGAAGGAGCTGTACGAAGCCTCTGGCCGCAACCGGAACTACCATGTAAAGGCGGAAGATGTAAAAGATCTGCTCCCCGACTGGGAGGGTGCCGATGGCTGTATCGCCACCAACCGCATCACAGTGGAGGGCTGTAAGGTGGGCTACTGCTACCGGGAGAAGCCGGACGGCGGCTGGGACAGCGGCTGGCGCTTCACCGCCGGTGATGAGAGCGACGAGTACATGGACGACCCTAACAACGCCGGGATCTACAAGCTGAACACGATCTGCAATGACGATCCCGACATCATCCCTTTGCTGAACACCCCCGCTCCCTGCGCCTTTGAGCGGGATGAAAATGGCGTGTTCCAGCAGATCAAAGACTGGAAACCAGATGAGGACGAGGAGGACCCTGATATGGATATTTTGAAGCAGTGCCAGAAGTGGCATGAGGAGGACAAACACCAGAAAATCGTTGACGCACTGGAGGCAATCTCTGCCGAGGAGCGTACCCCGGAAATGGATATGGAGCTGGCCCGCGCCTACAACAATCTGGCGGACTCCAGCGAGCCGGAGGGAAGGAAGCTGCTTCACCAGGCACTGGAACTGATGCAGTCCCATGAGGAGGAACTGGGAGATACTTATTCCTGGAATTTCCGTATGGGGTATGCCTATTATTATCTGGATCAGGAGGGCCGCGCTCTGCGGCATTTTGAAAAAGCTCTGGAACTGCATCCCGGTGATGATCCTAAGCTCAACACCCGACAGGACATGGAGGAACTAATTGACTCGTGCAAAAAGGGTATTTCTCTGCCGCAGTTCTGGGAGTGCTTCCGGGAGCGGACAGAGAACTGTTGGGAAACCTTTGCCGAGATGGAAGCAGAATTGCGCCAGATGATGGATGAGGACAAAGATCACACCCGCGGCGCAGAACTCGTGGCCCAAATGGAAGGGGCTTTGAACCAGGCGTTTGACGAAATCTCCTTCGAGATGGGCTTCAATGGCGAAAAGCATGAGTTGATCCTCACCCCGGAGGGCGACAAGGTCAAGCTGTTTGAGCTGATTTACTTCCAGAAGCAGCCCCCAAGGAGGTGCTGGAGCACTGGAACATCCTTGTGGGCCGTCAGCCCCTCCAGAACATCGGTCTGCGTACTGAGAATGGCTTGGACATCTCCGGGGATGATGTGCAGATCTGGCTGGAGGAGCAGGGTGAAAACAGCTTCGCCATCTCCGCCTACTGCGAAAAGCTGCTGCCTATGCTCCGGGATGAGGAAGGCCGGGCCTGGTGGATGCTCACTACCTTCACCGACCAAGTGCTGGGCGAGATCTCCCACATGAGATACATAGACAGCTTTGATGTGCTGGAGGAACCCAAGGCAGAGCCGTCCTTCCTCCTGTCCCAGCTGCCCGACAAACTGCGGGAGCAGGGCCTGGAGCTCTCCACCGACCCGGAAGCCTATCTGGAGAGCTACCTTGGTTACAAAATGGAACCCAAACAGGACCCGGACGCCGATTGGCGGCTGGATGTAATGGCCGGTTCCACCTGCTGTGTGCCGCTCATCAACGGCTATCTGAATGCCGACAATGATTTTATGGACGATCTCCATGCCGACGGCGCGGTGGCGGGCTTCTTCTGCTATCCCCTGGATACCCTGCGGGAGGAGGAAGGCAGTCAGAAAATTTTCGACTTCCGGGACAAACTGGAGGAAGTGCTCACCGGCGGGGATGGTTCGGAAGTGCTCACTCTCACCGGCGGGGCTACCGGCCTCTACTGTGGCTATGTGGACTTCATCGCCTGGGACATCCAAGAGGCGCTGAACATGGCGAAAGAGTTCTTTGAAGGCACGGACATCCCATGGGCCATCTTCCACACCTTCCGCCGTGAAGCCGGTTCTGTATCCCTAAAGCAACAAGATGATGGGACAGAAACTGAGAATCAGGATGACGAGTTGGACGAAACGCTGACAGGCATGGACTATATTCCTTACACCCAACAGAACGCCGAAGCATTCTTCGCTCAGCTGGAGCAGTGGAACGACGAAGACGAGTACACCCGCTGTATCCAGGCACTGAATGCCATCCCGGAGAACTGGAGGAACTACCGCACCGCCTACGCCCTGGCCCGTGCACTGGAGAACTACGCCATCATCGGGGACCATGACGAAGGTACTTTGAAATCCAAGGGAGACAAAGCCCTTCTGAGGGCCATTGAGGTGCTGGAGTCCGTCCGGGAGGAAGGCCAGGACAAGGCGGAGTGGAATATGCGGATGGCCTATGGCTATCAGTATCTCTATGGTCAGGAGGAAAAGGCCATCCCCTACGCCGAGCGGTGGGCGGAGCTGGACCCCGAGGACGAAAATGCCCCGGCAGTAATTCGGGAGTGTAAGGCGGAGATCCGGAAACGCCAGCGCAGCCGGAAGAAGAAGGCCAAATTCGTGCCCGGTGATACTCCATTTGAGGGCTTCGACCTCACCAACTTCTGGGATGATAATTGGTATGCACTGAAAGAATATGTCAGTGATCCGCCTTCCGATGAGCTGATCGCCAGCGTGGAGGAGGAACTGGGCTACAAGCTGCCCGCCGCCTACATCTGGCTGATGAAGCAGCACAACGGCGGCATTCCGGTGAACACCTGCTATCCCTGCGATGAACCTACCTGCTGGGCAGATGACCATGTGGCCATCACCGGCATTTTCGGCATCGGACGAGAAAAGAGCTGCTCCCTCTGCGGAGAGCTGGGCAGCCAGTTTATGATCGATGAGTGGGAGTATCCTGCCATCGGTGTGGCCATCTGTGACTGTCCAAGCGCCGGACACGATATGATTTTCCTGGACTACCGGGCTTGCGGTCCCCAGGGAGAGCCTGCGGTAGTCCATGTGGATCAGGAAAATGACTATAAAATTACCCATCTGGCAGACAGCTTTGAGGAATTTATCCGCGGACTGGAGCATGAATCCCTCTATGATCCGGATGAAGATGCAGAGGGTCTTGAGGATGACGCCGACGAGGAGGAAACCGACCATAAGGGTTCCTTTGCCGGATCTGTGCTCCTCTCCAAAGCAGAGTGGGACAAGGAGCAGTTGATTCGAGATCTGCGGGAAGAATGGGGTATCGTAGATGAGGAGCCGGATGAGGGCGACGAAGATGTTGAGAACAGCGATGACGCTGTGGTAATGCGGGTCGGCGGCATGATGCTGATCGTGACACTCTTCCACGGTCACATCCCGGACAATGAAGCGGAGATCAACGCCGAAAACAACTATATGTGGCCAGAGGCCGTAGAGGTGGCCAAAGCGCACAAGGCCCATATCGTGGTGGCTGTATTGGGCGAGGAGGAAAAACTGCTGGAACGGGGTAAGCTGTTCACTAAGGCGATGGCAGTGTGCTGCAAGCAGAAATATGCCACCGGTGTCTACACCAGCGGCGTGGTATTTGAGCCTCGTTTCTATGAGGGCCTTGCCGATATGCTCAAAGAGGACGAACTGCCCATCTTCAACTGGGTTTGGTTCGGCCTGTACCGGAGCGAGGGGGGCCTAAACGGCTACACCTACGGCATGGATGTGTTTGGCAAGGAGGAAATGGAGGTGTTGAACACCGACGCTGAGCCGGAGGAACTGCGGGACTTTTTGGCCAGCCTTGCCTCCTATGTGCTGGCGTGTGATGTGACACTGCAAGACGGCGAGACCATCGGTTTTTCTGCGGACGATAAGCACACCATCACCCGCAGCCCCGGCGTCTCCCTGCCGGAGGAACAGATGACCCTGAAGATCGGTTACGAGCCTATAAAGGGAGATCCAGAGGATGACAGCTGCGACCACTCAGACAATGATGACATACAGGATGAGGAAGAATTCAGTAATCCCGAAGTCTACACCGAGGAGGAGATGGAAGCCGTCGAGGGGCACATTGAGCAGTATTTCGGCAAGTTCGAGAATGTGTTCCATGAGCTGGTTTCTCCCGACATCCATGTGGACATCTGCGTGGTGCCGCCCTCTGAGGAGCGGGACTACTGCACCCTGGTCACCATGGGCATGGGCGCTCACCGGATGAATGTGCCGGAGGAACTGGCGGAATATAAGCTGGAGCGGGCGGAGCTGGCCATTGCCCTGCCTGCGGACTGGAAGCTGGATCAGGAGTCCATGAAAGACGAAAAGTGGTACTGGCCCATCCGCCTGCTGAAATCCTTGGCCCGCCTTCCCATTGCCAGCGATACCTGGCTGGGCTTTGGACATACCATGGATAACAAGGAGAACTTTGCGGAAAATACGAAGCTGTGTGCCGCCATTCTCACCGGCCCCCAAAGTACAGAGGAGGGCGGCGAGGTCTGCACCCTGCCGGGCGGCGAGGAGGTCAACTTCTATCAGGTGATTCCTCTCTACCGGGATGAATTGGAATATAAGCTGGCCCATGACGCGGACGCCCTGCTGGGCAAAATGAACGGCATCAGCTTTGTGGTGGAGCCTGATCGTCAGGATGCTATCACCCGTGGCACCCTTTCCAATGATGATTTTGACGGTGAGATGGACGATGCCTCCTATCATATCGAGAGCATTGAGGAGAAGGAACTGCCAATTGACCCCATCAACGCTTATAACCACATGGCCATCTACCTGCGCTGGTGCATGGAGCACGACCTGATGGGTGAGGACTTCCTGAAAGAATACAGCGAAGTGGCCAAACAGGTCAAAGCTGATCCTGCCAGTGTGGATCTGCGGGAGTTTATCCGGGATGAGCTGGACGGCTGTCTGTTCTCTGTGCTATTCAATCAGCAAGGCCGTGCCTTTGCAGGCTATTACTACGGAGAGGGCGACAGCCCCTACTATCCTGCCGACATTGATGACTATGCCCTGAAATATTTTGGTCCGTCCCGATACCACTCCAATGAATTTCAACAGGAGGCATACTTATTCATCCCATTTGATGAGAAATACTATCAGACCATGGCTCAAGTGATTGAGGAACGCTTTGAAAACTGGCAGGGACAGGACTTCGACGAGGACACGCTGGAGCCTTCCGAAGTGGCTCATGCCATCATGGAGTATCTGGACTGCGAGTGTACCTATTTCCCATCCATGGCAGATGATGACCCCATCATGTCGGCATACAGCTACGCCCAGCGGCTGGGGGTACGGGAGGGCTTTGTTCCCGTACTTATCCAGGCGGATGATGAAACGCTGTTGGAATGTCTGGTAATGAACGCCGACCCGGAGCATGATGCGGACTGCTATGAATTTGACCTCAAAACGGTAGAGGAGTATCGAAAGAAGATGCTCTCCGCTCCCATCAAGGACGGAAAGGCGGTTCTGGAGGAATTGACCGGCCAGCGCAAGGAAGAAGCCGAGGACGATGATCTGGACTGGGATGAGGAAGTCCTGGGCGAGATGGAGGGCGGAGAACCCAACGACCGCTTCGCAAACTATTGGAACGATGATACCGGAATGACATATCCGCTCATTCTGGCCAAAATTCCGGTCAAGAACCCCTGGGAGATCTTCGCCTACCTGCCCTTTGGAAATTGGAATGAGTGTCCCGACACACCGGACCTGATGGCAGTGGCGAAATACTGGTTCGAGCAACATGGTGCCATCCCTGCCGCCATGAGCCACGATGAATTGGAGTTTGAACTTCCAACTCCGATCTCCAAGGAAAGAGCTATGGAGGTGGCTGTGGAGCAATATGGTTTCTGCCCAGATCTGGATCAGAATGAGGATGGAAGCATTGGCTCCTTGGCAGGTGTCCTGTGGCAGTCCACCGTCTGGTATTTCTGGTGGGATTGATGGGAGGTGCGACCAATGACAGAATATCAGAAAACCTATATCGAACTAAAAAAACAGTTTGTTGCGACCAATGAAGGTCCGGACAGTGTCCGCGCTCTATATACCTTCAAGGAAGAACTTGAGCAGAGTGAGGATCAGCAGGCCAAAGAAGTGCTGGTGGATGTATATGACCTGCTGGACTTTAAGAAGGACGCCTACGAGCTGCTTTGCCAAATCGGAAATCGTTCCGACAAGAAGACCCTCAAGCGGCTGGGTATCTTGAAGGACTATGCGGAAAACTGGGGCAATCATTATGCCCTCCCCAGGCCCAAAACGCCGGAGGAGAAGCAGAAAGAGAAGGAGCGGCAGGCCCAGCTGGGCCTGCCCGCCTTCCGGTATCACCCCAATCCTCTGGAAACTGGGGCTTTTGAGGAATCCGCAGACGGCGTTGTCTGCGACTGCTGCGGCAAGACGACCCATATTTTCTATACAGCCCCCTTTTTACGCCGTGGAGGATATTGCATATCTGTGCCCAGAGTGCATCGCCAACGGCGAAGCAACCCGGAAATATGACGGTAGTTTTCAAGATGATTTCTCTGTGGATGATGGTGTAGACGATCCGGAGAAGCTGGACGAGCTGATCCACCGCACCCCCGGCTACTCCGGCTGGCAGCAGGAATACTGGCGCGCCCACTGCGGCGACTACTGCGCCTACCTGGGCCATGTGGGTGCCAGAGAACTGCGGGCCCTGGGTGTGCTGGAGGAGGTACTGGACGATCCGATGTGGGACGATGAGCAAAAAGAAATGATCCGGGAATCTGTCAATGGCGGGCATCTGCAATGCTATCTGTTCCAGTGCCTCCACTGCGGAAAACACCTGGTCTGGATGGATTTTGATTGAGGTGGCAACATGGAGAAGAAGGATTTTCCCAAGGGAACCAAGCCCCGTGAGATCTTCGTCTATACCTGTGAGCGGATCGCGGAGCCTTTGAACCCGCTGGGCTACAAATACCGCAAGAGCAAAAATGACATCTACAAAAAAGACGGCATCTTTGTGTTCTCCTTTTACTTTTCCCCCTCCATCCGCTTTGGCTCCACCACTTTTACTGCCTTCTTCGATGTGAGTTCCCCGGTGATTGCCCAGTGGCGCAGTGAGCAGGAAGGGACGGAGGAAACCTATGATGGTATCGTGGGTACCTCCATCGCCCGGCTGACCCACCGGTATGATGACTTCCCCCGCTATGAGGTATCTACTCTGCTGGAGCGGGAACGCTCTATCCAGGAAATTTCCGGGCAGATCCAGGACTATGCACTACCATTCTTTGCCCGGTTTTCCAATCTGCCCAAGCTGCTGGACGATGTGGAACAGGAGGGGTTCTTCCCCCATCGGAAGGGGTTCGATGTCCCTAAGCGGAATCGGGAGTTCATCGAATGCTTCCGGGAGTATCTCCAAAAGCAGTAGGAATCAGCAGAAAGGAAACAACACCTATGTCAAACAGTAGAGTATCCACTTGGAGTGGAATCCGGAACAAATTGGAGAATGACTACCTGTGCCCGGCACTCCGGGGCCACATCCAGTATTTTGCCACCAGTTACAGCAAAAGCGCCGACCATGAGGGCCGGGCCGCCATTCGTGTGGACGGCGTGGAAGTGCTGCGGAGCAACTACTACACCTATTTTGAAAATGTGTGGACGAAATTTCATCACTTGCGCTCCACCACGCTGAAAGATCACGACTCCGCAAAAGAGGCCATCAATCAGGCTCATGCCTATGCGCTGGAGCAGGGCACCTTTGACCAAAAGGTGTTCTATGAGGCGTTTGGGATCTTTGACAACCAGAGCATCGAGAAAAGCCTTGTCAGCGAGAATCCCCTTGTCCGTATCTTTGCCCTTCTGGATCGCAGGCTTGGCAAGCGCCGCCTGCTGGCTTTGGAGGACTCCATGGAGCAGGAACTGGACTGGGTGCGGGCTTTCTATGTGATCCGGTTGCAGGCCGAAGGGCTGATGGAAGCGAATAACATTTAGGAGGAACCACCATGTCACAGATCGCGTCCTTTTATCTGATAAAAAATAACCAGCGGCAGGAGTTGTCCGACGGTGACTGCTCCGGCGCGGTCTATATGGCCATCTGGGACTGGTGTGAGAGCGAACTGGATCTGGATGTCCGTTTTCCTGCTCCCCAGACGGAAGACACCCTGGACTGCGCTCTGCTGGAGGGAGAGCTGGCGTCTCAACTGCTGGCAGCTCTGCGGGAGCAGGATCTCCCGGAGCTGGCCGCTGAAATTGCCCCGGACTGGGATCTGCCCACCGAGGCGGTGCAAAGCGGGCTTAATACGCTGCGCTCCCATCTGGAACTGGTGCAGGGCGATGCTGCTCTGCTGTATGAAATGACATGAGAACGGAGGGATACCATGCTGGCAAAGCGGTTTGAACACATTTTACATGATCTGGGCATGGCTGGGCTGGAACACCCTCTGTTCTACCATGCACCGGTGGGCATTCGTTTTAAGATCGGCGGGGAGGAACCAATCTATCTGGATAGGCGTGCGGCGAAGCTGAAAACCAACCCCGCTTATGTTCAGGGGGCGCTGGACCGAGCCGCCGCGATCTATCGGGCACTTCCGGCGGTGCCGGACCTTCTGCGGATCGACGGGTATCCCGATGAAGAACCCGCCGAGTCCCTGCTGACCGTTATCCGGCAGCGAGTGGGCCTCCCAGTTCCCGATGAACAACTTTCGGCCACAGAGCAGGATGAAGATGGGGATACCCATGCACAAGTGCAGTTTTACTGGGATCTCAGCAAGATCAGCTTTCAACCAGAGCTGCTTCTTCGGGAAATCATTCTGGGGGACATCGGCGGCTGGAACGGCTTTGTGTCCAGCGTCTATCTGGCTGGGCCGGGGCCGTTCCTCTACCATTTGTACGATGACCGTGGGCTGGATGTGCTGGGCGGCTCACAGAAGCTGCTATTGCCTCTCTATCATCAATTTCATGACTGGATTTGGAATACGATCTGGAGAAGATTGACCAGATGTCTCTCCAGCAAAAGAATGACTGCATAACAGAAAAGGAGACATTGCTATGGGACTTGATATTTACGCCGGGCCGCTGACCCGGTACTATTCTCACAACTGGAAAACTGTTGTTCAGCAGTGGGCGGAGGAAAACGGATACACCTTTAACCGGATCACCCCGGATGGAGAACCCGCCGACAACGAGGAGGAGCTGTCCCCGGCTGAGATCCAGGCGGCAGTGGAGGACTGGCGGGATCAGATCTTAGCCGCCATTTCCCAGCCGAACCAGCCGCACTACACTCCATGGCCGGAGGACAACGAGCGGCCCTATTACACCGATAAGCCGGATTGGGATGCCTTTGGCGCTATGCTGCTGGTGGCTGCCTGTCATACATACGAGGAACCGGTGCCTCTCACCGTGGAGAAGGACTGGGACTTCGGGGAGCATCCCCTGATTGCCCGCCTTGCATCGGACGAGGAGCGGGTGTGGTCCCTGCTTCGGGGCGCGACTTGGTGGCTTCCCCTCACCGACAGCTTTCTATTCCAAGGCCCTCTGCCCACCGATGATCAGACGATGATCGCCACCTTGGGCGGACTGCGGAAGGAGCTGGAAAAGCTGAACCAGCTGGCATGGCAGGCCGATGAGGACACTATCCTTGGTTGGGCAGACACGGAGGGATACCCGGTAGACGGAACCGTAGACTCAGATGGACAGTACAGCAAGGCAGACATCCCGGAACACACCCAGTATGACACCCAATCCTTGGCCAAGTTTGCCTTCTCCGTGTTCTGGCGGGCCATGCGGTTTGCCGAGGAGCAGCAGGTGCCTATCCTGCTTGACTATTAAAGAGAATTCGTCAGGGGGTGGAGACCGTGGAACAAAAACGGCCGGCAGATATATTTCAGGAGCTTCTGGACTACCTATGGAACGGCCTGGGCCTGGAGGAAAAGGGCTGGAAGCGGCTGAAAAAGGGCGACTTCAAAAAGAGAACAAAAAACGGCCTGACCTACCTGATCTGGTTTGATCGGAGGCGCTACAACTACATAGACTACGAAATCGGCCATGGAAATGTTGAGGTGGGCTTCACCTGTATCATAAAGCAGGGAGATGATTGTCTCTACTCTTTCAAAATAGAACCGACAACAGGCGGTTCGTTCTTTCGGATGCTGACAGAGGATCTGCGGTTGGACACCGGGCTGCTGGACACCTTCCTGCCCCTGATCCAAGCCCACTACCTTGACTTTATCTCTCACTTTGAGGTGGACCCAGCAGAGGCGCTCCAGCCGGTCTGCGCCCCCTTTATCCAGCCGGAGGATTACAGCTGGTGCATTCATGTGGATGAGCAGATGGTGGAACGGTACGGAACATCGGAGCAGCTGGCGGAGTACCGCCATCAGGCGGAATTGCGCGGAACGCCTGAACACAAGGCAAAGAACTGGATGGGTTCGATGTTGTTCCACCTCTCCCACGCCAATGATGTGGATCAAGCCTGGGCCTCAAGCCGCACCAGAGAGGAACTGGACCAGGTGGTGGAACCCTTTGTGCAGGCCAAGCGGCAGACAGGACAGTGGACACAGGAGGATGAGGCGGGCTATCAGCTCTACCGGCAGGAAACAGATCCGAAGAAGCGCACCTTTCGGGTATGGTATCTCATCGCCAACCCCCGCGGCCTGCCGAAAGAGTTTGTCCAGAAAGAGCTGGAGTTTCGGTGGAAACTGTTCCCAGAAAAGAAGGAGGAAACCAAATGAGCAATAAAGCTTTCCAGCAAAATCTGGACGACAAAAAAGGCCCCCAGCCCGGTGGCCCCTATCTCATTCAGATGCTGTTCAAAGAGCCGGTAGAAATGCCGGATAAAGAAAAAATGACTGCTGTAATGGAGAAGCACATCGGATCAACAGAGTGCTTCTGTTATGATAAGAAAATGGCTGGCTTTGCCGCACAGGAGCATATTGCAGAGTTCAAGGACGGAAAATGCCCGGTGCAGCTGATGGTGATGAAATGCGACAAGTTCAAGGGCAAAGGCTTTGATGCCTTCCTGATGAGCCAGATGTGGGACTGCCAGGAGGACCGGGAGCGGATCTTCCGGGAGTGCAAATATCAGGTGGTAGCCACCGATATGCTGGCTGCGACACTTCCGGCGCTGGAGCGTGCCAACCTGGATGCCGACTTTTTGGAGGCTCTTGCGGAGCTGTACCCCACCTGTGAGGCATTCTATTTCCAGAACTGCGGCAAGCTGTTTCTGGCAGAGGATGTACGCTCCCACCAGATTGAGGGTCCGGATCGGTTCATCCGCTTTGGGGTCAATGTCCGCTTCTTTAACATTGAGGGCACTGAGGATATGCTCATCGACACGGTGGGCATGAGTACCCTGTTTCTGCCCGACCTCCAGTACCACTTCCACGACATGGACCCAAACTGGGTGGTAAACCACGCCTATAATGTTGCGTCCTATATTCTGGAGCATGATAATCCCATTGGGGATGGTGAAACCATAGACGGCGTGGCGGATGGCCAGATGTGTCGGGAGATCCAGTGGAAGTGCCAGTATGAGGACGCCCTGATCCAGCCGCCCAGAGGGGTGCTGGACATCAACATGGGAAACTATGCTTCGGGAGGACGCTGAATGAATGGCGTTGTGCTCCTGGTAGGTGGACTTCTGCTTGTGGCGGTGATCAAGCTGATTATAGATCGAAATTGGATCGGCCTGCTTCTCTGTGCTGTCGCCCTGCTTCTGGTCTTTGGGGCTGGACACCATACAAAATAGGCCATTTTAAGAATCGAGGAGGTGAAGTATGCAGAATTCAACAAATATGCGGATACTGGAATTACTCCGGTTTCTCTATGAGCGGACCGATGAAAACCATCCCGCCACAGTATCTGACATCATTGCCCATCTGAATGGAAAAGGAATTCAGGCAGTGCGGCAGACTGTTTACGCAGATACCAATGCGCTGATCGATGCGGGGATTGATATTGTGGTGGTTAAGAGTACCCAAAACCAATATTTTATGGGAAACCGCCTGTTTGAGTATCCAGAACTGAAAATGCTGACAGACGCAGTAGCATCCTCGAAGATCATTTCTGCCAAGAAGTCTGAGGAGCTGGTGCAGAAATTATGCCGTCTGACCAGTCTACATCAGGCAAAGCAGCTTCAAAAATTTGCTGCTTTATCCAGCCGTGTCAAACCGCATAATGAAAAGGTTTACTACATCATTGACAATATCCAAACAGCGATTGGAAACCATCAGCAAATTCGGTTCCAATACTATGAATATACTCAAGAAAAAAAGAAAATCTTAAAGCATGATGGATATTATTATGTCGTAAATCCTTATGCGCTTGAATGGAAAAATGACCATTACTATTTGATTGGATTTTCTCTGAAGCATCAGAAAATTGCTCACTTCCGTGTAGATCGGCTAACAAGTGTAGAAAATCTGGAAACTTACTTTATGCCGATAGAGGGATTTGATGTAGCCTCCTATACAAATAAAATGGTTGATATGTTTACATCGGAGTCATCGAAGGAAGTAACCCTTCTATGTGAAAACGAATTGATGAGAGTAATCATAGATCATTATGGAGAAGATGCTGCTGTTGATAGGTATGATGATACACACTTCACAGCCAAAATTGAAGTGAACCCCAGTGGAACTTTTTATGGCTGGATATTCAAATTCAAAGGGAAAATAAAAATTCTCTCTCCCAAAGAGTGCATTACGGAAATGCAGCAAATCGCTCAGGAATTTATATAGCGCAAAAGAGGTGTTATTGATTTTTAACACCTCTTTTCAAATGAAATTTTTATCCTTGAAGTGAACAGATGTTCGATATACAATATAAGCAAGATGTTCGCAGTTCGTCGAACAAATGAGAGGTGAATGCTGTGGGCAATATAACTTTTGGATCATTTATAGCCGAGAAACGCAAGGCGCACAAATTCAATTTACGCGATACAGCCAAGCATTTGAATATTGCTTACGGTTATCTGTGTGATATTGAGCAAAGCCGCCGTCCTGCACCCAATGGAGATTTTGTGGAACGCATCTCTGCCTTTCTGAATTTGGATAAATCAGAACATGAGTTGCTTTTGGATCTGGCTGCAAAATCACGCAATACAGTATCTGCTGATTTGCCAGACTATATCATGGAAAAAGATATTGTTCGGGCAGCCTTGCGTGTGGCAAAAGAAGTAGATGCTACCGATGAAGAATGGCAGACATTTATGAAAATGCTAAAGGAGCGTAAACGATAGGGGGGAGAGCTTTGTCAATTCCACAAATCCGTACAGAAGCAATCGAGGCAGTAGGGCGAAAAATCCTGATGGAATATGATCCCTCTCTGCTATCCGGGCAACCATGTCCTGTGCCAATCGAAACCATTATCGAGACAAAGTTTGATCTAATCCTGGAGTTTCATACACTAAGAAAAAACCCCAAGATATTAGGGGAAACAATTTTCGATGACGGTGCTGTTGTCTTATATGACCAGATACAGAGACAGTATCGAATGATTGCAGTAAGAGCCGGTACAATCTTAATTGATGAACGGCTTTGTGATCCGTCAAAATTAGGGCGGCTCCGTTTTACCTGTGCCCATGAGCTGGCTCATTGGGTACTACATAAGAAGTTGTACTCTGGTACTGGAGATGTTGCTGCTTATAACGGAAATGTTTCTTCCGACGAAAGTCATGGCATAATTGAGCGTCAGGCGGATACTCTGGCTTCTGCTCTGCTGATGCCTTTACCGCAGATCAAAAAATGTTTTTACCGGCTTAAAATAGGCCGGACAGATGAACAGCTCATTGCTGAAATGGCAAATATTTTTGAGGTTTCCAAGCAAGCAATGCAGATTCGTCTAAAATCCAGAAACCTGATATAACCAAATGGGGGAATAGAGAGAGGCACTGCCCTCTCTCACGCTCCTCTGCTATGCTATTTTGTACCTAATATGTTCGCAATATTGCGAACAAGGAGGGATGTTCTATGAGAAAAGAAAGCACAACAATCCAAAAATGTAACAGCAGGCTAACAGCTTTGGGGCTTAACAGCGACGCTGCGTTTCATAGAAGTAAGCTGATTCTAAAGATTTACCGTGATGTAGTCTGGGTTCTGAGTGAACGGGCAGAAGAATTACAAGAAACTGCTTGGATTATGGGAGAACAAGATATAGAGTCTGGCCTCTGCTATCTTGAAAATTTTGCACCAGATATTGAACTGCAAGCCTTTGAAGAAAAAGTTTGCTGCCTTGTTCAAAATCAAATGCTAGTCAATATTATTGACCGTGCACTCCTTCGTCTGAAACGGTATCCGGATCGAGGAGAACTTTACTATGAAATTTTGACTAAGCAATTTATCTATCGGTTCAACAGTACAGAGAAAGAATTGCTGGAAGAACTAAATATAGAGCGCAGTGTCTTTTATGACCGAAAACGAGAAGCCATCTATTTATTTTCTGTTTGCTTGTTTGGATATTCTATTCCAGAAGTCCTGGAGGAGCTGCCCCGACTAAATCCCGACTAAATCCCGACAAATCCCCGACCTAATCCCTACTCCCTTCCGACTTCCGACCTGCTATACTTGTTATAGTGGCAGGAATGCGCTAAATTGAATACTTTTCTACATAAGGCCCGGCATTAACCGGGCTTTTTTCATTCCTGCTGCAATATGGCGGCAGGAACATGGCTGGAGGTGAAAACACTTCCGGCCTTTTTCTTTGCCCGGTATTAGGAGGCCGGTATGCGCTGGGAGGCGTACATAGCAAAATATCCATGACACCGTTCAAATTCGCTGACTACCAAGAATTTGAACGGAGGAAAGGATATGACGAGAGTATTCATTTGGAAAAATAACAGCCCACAGGAATGGGAGGAAATCAGTTTTTCAGCGTTCAGTAAGGCACGCCGCAATGGTTGCTTTACTGGGCGCTTTTTTGTTGAAACAGTCAAAATGTTCCGTGATGAAGATGACCGCATTATCATGGAATGTTCTCGCAAAGATTTTGAAAAATACCAACAGGAGGACCGCCACAGCCGCTATCTCCAGGAACATGAGAAAAGTCGCTCTATATTCCCGGCTTCTCATGTGGGAGATCGTGACGGCACAGAGGAAGGTTATCAGGATACAGATTTGTTTGTGGATGAATCTGTTGATACTGCGGAACAAGCTATTCAGAATTTACTTCTTGAGGATTTACACCAAGCTCTATTGAAACTGAGTCCAGCAGAACGAGATTTTATATTGTCCTATTATGAAATGAAAATACCAAATGCAACTTGTTTAGCCCAACGATATAGTATTACTCGGCAAGCCGCAGATAAGCGATTGAAAAAAATTGAAGAAAAAATAAAAAAGTTGGTTGCGATTTTCTAAAAAAGTGGCAGTAGCAAGTGAGAGGGAAATCCTTTCACTTGCACCTTGACAACCTCATATACGAATCATTAAGTTTGATCCTCTTTGGGCGTAATAGCCGCTACATCAGCGGTATATTTTCTGAGAGCTGCCACTCGCATAACAGGCCAACCCATTTTTGCTGTATAGATGAGTTTTCGGTTTATCAGAAATATATCAGGCTGGAATACATCGGATGGCATCCGGTCATGGCATAACAAGGAGGAAAGCTCTCTTACAGCCATAGTCCGAGCGTGATAATAACCGTCGCAGGCCATGGGTAAGACCAAACGAAGTGGAGGTGAAACTCCTGAGAAGCAGGCCAGCCACCTGCGGCTTAATGATTACCCAAGTCCCTGGGGTGTCGTGGACAAGTAAGGGATAAAACAGGCGCTAAATTGAAGGAGACTCTGTAATTTGCAGAGCCTCCTTCTTACATAATCAAATCTCAAAACATAGGAGGATGAACATGAAAGAAGATTGGATTTATAAGCGTGGGGATTTATATTATGCCAATTTGAACCCTTATTTTGGATCAGAGCAAGGCGGCACCCGTCCTGTCCTGGTTCTTCAAAACAATGTGGGGAATTTTTTCTGCCCCACTTTGATCGTAGCTCCACTCACCAGTAAATGGATTAAGAAAAAGGAGCTGCCCACACACTATGCACTGGAGAGCGTTCCAGAGCTTGGACTGAAATCTGTTGTTCTGCTGGAGCAAATTAAAACGATTGATAAAAGGCGTGTTTTATCGTACATTGGGCGCGTATCTCGCGAAGAAATGAGAGCGATTGATGATGCTCTGCAAGTTAGTTTAGATATTCATATTCCGGAGGAAATGGAGGCTCCGTAAGGCCACTTACCGGATAAAGGAGGCGTTTTTATGTTTGAAGCAAGAATTGCGGAATTGAACCGCTTTAATGAACAAAATCCTGTCAGCTATGACAAAAGAACCTATACGGTCGATGAGATTCAGGACATTCTGGGTATCAGTCGTCCCACAGCATATAATCTGGTAAAACAGGGTGTATTCCACAGCGTCAGAGTCGGCGGTCATATCCGCATTTCCAAAAAGAGCTTTGATGACTGGCTGGATCACGCAGATGAATGATTTGTCAAGGATGCCGATCTCCAAATCGACATCCTTAACTTTTTTTCTGCTTTCTCTTACAATGAGGCCATAGCAAGAAAAACTTTATAGAGGAGGCAAAAGCCATGCAAAAACAAAGAGTAAAGACCAGTATGTCTGTACCAGAGATGGGCAAAATGCTTGGGCTTGGTAAAGTAGAATCCTACTGGTTGGTTAAAAAGAACTATTTCAAAACAATTCAAGTGGCCGGACAAATGAGAGTTATGCTGGATAGCTTTGAAGATTGGTATGCCGGCCAGTTCCACTATAAAAAAGTGGATGGTACACCGCCCGGAGAGAAATGGAGGCATACTACGATGTCAGTTCCGGAAATGGCGGATCTTTTGGGGCTGAAATCTGGCACAGCTTATGACCTTGTTAAAAGGGGCTATTTTGAGACGACCTTGATTGATCGAAGAATTCGTATCATTACCAGCAGTTTTGAAGCCTGGTATCAAAAGCAAACTCATTATGTGAAAATCTCAGAAAGGAGCAATGAAAATGGCATCTATCGTGAAGCGTAAAAGCAAATATTCTGTGGTGTATGATTACACAGATGAAAACGGAAAACGCAGACAGCGTTGGGAAACCTTCAGCACAAATGACAGAAGACAAAAAAACGAAAAAAGCAAATTGAGTATGAGCAGGACTCTGGAACCTTCTTTATTCCTACGGCAAAGACCCTGAACGATCTGCTCGATGAATATATGTCCATCTATGGTGTAAATACCTGGGCAATGTCAACATATGAAAGCCGCCGTGGTCTGGCGAGAAACTACATAACTCCTATTATCGGAGATATGTTACTATCCGACATCACTCCAAGGATGATGGATAAGTATTACCGTGATCTGCTCTCTGTAAAAACAGTGAGCGTCAACAACCGCAAACCCACAAGCGAATATCTGACCCCGCATACAGTAAGAGAAATTCACAAGCTACTTCGCAGTGCCTTTAATCAGGCGGTGCGTTGGGAACTGATCAGCCGTAACCCTGTTCTGAATGCGACACTTCCCAAAGAAGAACATAAAGAACGAGATATATGGACTGCCGAAACGCTGAGCAAGGCGATGGAAGTCTGTGATGATCCTATCCTCTCCCTTGGCTTAAATCTGGCGTTCTCCTGCTCTTTACGCATTGGCGAAATGCTGGGCCTTACCTGGGACTGCATTGATATTGCACCACAGAGCATAGAAAATGGTTCCGCTTATATATTCGTCAACAAAGAGCTGCAACGGGTTACACGAGGTGCATTGGACGATTTGAGCGACAAAGGTGTTATCAAGAAGTTTCCACCTTGCATAGCCAGTACCCATACTGCTCTGGTCCTAAAAGAACCTAAAACTAAAACCAGTATTCGCCGCGTGTACCTGCCGAAAACAGTTGCCTATATGCTGGTAGAGAGAAAAAAAGAATTGATGAGCTGATGGATCTGTTTGGAGATGAATACATCGACAATAACCTGGTCTTTTGCTCCAGCAATGGCCGTCCGATGGAAAGCCAGGTGATTAACCGTGCTTTCAATAAACTTATCAAAGAAAACGGACTGCCTCATGTTGTATTCCATTCTCTCCGTCACTCCAGTATCACCTACAAGCTGAAACTCAATGGTGGCGATATGAAATCCGTCCAGGGCGACTCTGGTCATGCTCAGGTAAAAATGGTTGCAGATGTCTACTCTCACATCATCGACGAGGATCGCTGCATAAACGCTCAGCGATTGGAGGAAGCATTTTACTCATCCAAGACTCCTGACCCTGTTGAAGATACAGAGCCTAAAACTGCGGATACTGCCGTCACTGAAAGTGATGAAAGTGATGCAGCGAAGATACTGGAACTGCTTAAAAATCCCGAAACTGCCGCACTGCTCAAGCAGCTGGCAAAAGCTTTATAAAGTCCCTCCCTCAGAAGAACGCCTCTCACTTTGTGAGAGGTTTTCTTCGTTTGAACCACTTTGCACAGTGACCAAACACTTTTTTTGTTAGCAAGGTTCTGAAAGCATTTTTGAGCGATGTTAGCAAATTCGCGATTTTGTTTGCAACTTCCTCTAATTTCTGCTAACAAATGTTTGCAAGTTCCTTTGGTAAAAATCGAACCTCTGACTTACCGCCTTTCTTAGCAAAAGGCCAAATCTCGTTAGCAAATGTTAGCAAACCAAGGTTTTTTGCAAAAAAGCCACAAAAGCCGCAGAAATAAGAAAAGCCGAAAACCCTGATAAATCAAAGGTTTTCGGCGTGTTTGCTGGCGTCCCTGGCGGGATTCGAACCCACGGCCTTTCGCTTAGGAGGCGAACGCTCTATCCTGCTGAGCTACAGAGACTTATATTAAATTGAGACTGGCAACGATCACTTTTCCCCGTAAGGCAGCTGGTAGAGCACAACCTTAGGAGGGGGACGCTCTATCCAACTGAGCTACTGAGACGCATTACAGATATGATACCGCAAACAGCGCACAAAATCAAGTTGAATCGGAGAGAAAAAAGGTGTATCCTATAAAGAGAGGCTCCTGCGCCGGGAAACTTTGCGCAGGGCGGCAGAACGACTCGCCCCTCTGGCTGCTGGCCGGGGGGAGCCCCGGGAGGTTGCAATGGGAAAAAACAAAACCAAAAAGCGGACACGCCGGCCAAACAAGGGCTGGCTGGCGGGCAGCAGTGCGACGCAGACCATCTGCGGCAGCTTTCTGCTGGTCATCGCGGTGGGGACGCTGCTGCTCACCCTGCCCATTTCCAGCAGGACGGGGCGGCTGGGCGTCATCGACGCCATGTTCACCGCCACCAGTGCCACCTGCGTGACGGGCCTCGTCGTGCGGGATACATGGAGCCAGTTTTCGCTGTTCGGGCAGGTAATCATCCTGATGCTCATTCAGGTGGGAGGCCTCGGCCTTGTCACCCTCACCAGCTTCTTCGCGCTGGCGGCCCGGCGGAGGATGGGCTTCCGCGACCTGCGGCTGCTGGGCGAGAGCGTCTCGGCAGACGGCCTGTCCAAGGCCACTGAGGTGCTGAAGATCGTCATCAAGCTGGCGGCGGCTTTCGAGGCCGTGGGCATCGTGCTGCTGCTCTTCGCATTCGTGCCGCAGTTCGGCGCAGAGGGTGTGTGGGTCAGCGTGTTCACGGCCATCTCGGCTTTCTGCAACGCAGGCTTTGACCTCTTCGGACGGTTTGGCGCCTACTCCTCGCTGGTGCCGTACGTCAACAACTACTATGTGCAGGCTGTCATCATGTTCATGATCATGGCCGGTGGTCTGGGTTTCATGGTCTGGGTGGAGCTGGCAGAGTACCGCAAAAAGCGGCGGCTCTCCCTCCACGCGAAAGTCGTGCTGCAGTTCTCGGTCATCTTCTGGGTGGGCGGCGCGGTGCTGCTGGCCCTGCTCGAGTGGTCGAACCCCAGGACGATGGGCGGCCTGTCTGTCCCGGGCAAGATTATGGCGGCGCTGTTCCAGTCGGTATCCACCCGTACTGCGGGTATGAACACCATCGACCTCGCGGCCTGCAGCCCCATCAGCAAGCTGCTGATGAGCGTGCTGCAGTTCATCGGTGCGGCCCCCGGTTCGACGGGCGGCGGCGTCAAGGTGACGACCTTCGCGGTGCTCATCCTGACCATTCGCAGTGTGGCACAGGGCCGCGACGACTGCGTCATCGGCGGCCACCACATCGAGTCCAAGACGGTCTACCGCGCTCTGACCATCATCGTCATCGGCGCGGTGGCGGCGTTCGGCTCTGCCGTCGTGGTGTACTACAACACCGCAGAGACGGTGTCAGTCATCGACTGCATCTTCGAGTCCTGCTCGGCGTTTGGTACGGTGGGCCTGTCGGTGGGTGTCACTGGGCAGCTGAACACCGGCGCAAAGTTGCTGTATATGGCCTGTATGTTCATGGGCCGCGTCGGCCCGGTGTCGCTGGCGATCAGCCTGACGGCAAAGCCCGACGACAACAAGCGCAAAGTCCTCCCGGTGGGTCACATCAACGTAGGTTAAACAAAAAGCGGGCGCTCCACCTGTCCGGAGAGACAGAGGAGCGCCCGCTTTCACTCATTATAAATTGTCCAGTTCCGTCTGGAGCTTTGCAAGAGAGTCCCGAATCGGCAGATGCTGGGGGCAGACGGCCTCACACTTGCCGCAGCGGACGCAGTGAATGGTCCTTTTCGGCAGTCCGGGAAGGCGGGCTGTCCACTGCTGGCGGATGGCCGTCCTTCTGACCGAACACTCCCGAGCTTTATTCCAGATGCTAGAAATTGGTCGGGAATGTCCACCGCCCAGTGGGGCAGGGCATACAGTAGCGGCAGCCGGTGCAGCCGTATTTTGATGTGGCTGCGCAGGACGTCGGCAGTCTGCCGGATGGCGGCGTTCTCGGCGTCGGTCATGGGGCGGAAATCTCCGAAGGTGGCGAGGTTGTCGTCCAGCTGGTCTTCTGCGCTCATGCCGGAGAGGACGACCTTCACATTTTTGTGGCTGGCCGCCCAGCGCAGCGCCCACGAGGCCGCGCTGGCGTCGGCGTCCAGTGCATTCAGCGGCGCGGCAGCGTCCGGCGGCAGCTGTGCCAGCGTACCGCCTTTGATGGGCTCCATGATGATGAGGGGAACATTCAGTTACTTCGGTAAGAGCATAGCCTCGGTCTCCTGCGATCTCCTCGGCACGGTCGTCGGTGTCGAGGTAGTTGTACTGCAGCTGGCAGAAGTCCCACGGTTGGTCGCGCAGGATATGCTCGAAGCCCGCCGCGTTGTCGTGGCAGGAGAAGCCAAAATTCCGGATGCGTCCGGCGGCCTTCTGCTCCCAGAGCCAGTCCACAATGCCCATCTCTTTGGCCGCATCGTAGCGGGCTTTGTGCAGGGAATGCAGCAGATAGAAGTCGATGTAGTCCACACCCAGCCGCTCGAACTGCTTCTCGAAGATGTCTTTGGCCTCGTCGAGGGTCTTGCAGCTCCACAGAGGCAGCTTGGTGGCGAGGTAGAAGCTCTCCCGAGGCCACTTGGCAATGACCCGGCCCACGAAAGGTTCGCTCTCACCGCCGTGGTAGGGGAAAGCGGTGTCAAAGTAGTTGACACCCGCCTCCCGGGCAGTGTTCAGCAGCTTTTCGGCCCGCACTTCGTCGATGCGGCCATCCGGCAGGGTGGGGAAGCGCATACACCCGTAGCCCAGCAGCGAGGTGGAGATGTCCCGCCCGATGCCGTCTTTTTTCGTCCAATCACGATACTCCATAGCCATTTCTCCGGCGGGGGTCTGCCCGCCGCTCCTTTGCCCTAAGTATAGCAGGAGAAATTGCAATAGACAAGACGAACACCCCGGCCTGCAGGCAGCCGGGGTGTTGTATTCGTGCGAGAAATATGATATTCTATAGGTGCTGCCGATGCAGCAAGGTACTGTCTGCAATGTAGGTGGTCACGCCCTTCCGGCCCTGCGCCGGGGAGGTGAACTTTTTGCTATCCCCTGACGCATGGTGCGAAAGGGGGGATGTGCTATGACGCTGAGCGAAGTGCTTCAGTTGCTCGCCATTATCGGCGGAGCGATTTTTGTCACGTTTCAGATTACATGGACGATTTCCAACAGCAAAAAGAAATGACCGCCTCGCTCCCACAGCCTGCGGTCATTCTTTTTGATCTCATGGCGGAAGGACGCTGACCATTCGCAGACAGTGCCTTTCTTGTTTATAGTATAGAGCTTTTGCAAGCCATTGTCAAGCAAAACGAGGGATAAGATGGATTCTCTGAAAATCGGAAATATCACCCTGCCCCACCGGGCAGTTTTTGGCCCGATGGCGGGCTTTACGGACGCGCCCTGCCGTCGGCTGATGGCCCAGCACGGCGCAGGATTTACGGTCAGCGAGATGGTGTCCAGCCGGGCGCTGGTCTACCACGACCACAAAACGGTCAGCCTGCTCAAAGCCGAACCCAACGGCGCACCCTACGGCGTGCAGATCTTCGGCGAGGTGCCCCAGATCATGGGCGAGGCCGCAGCGGCTATAGAAGAATATCAGTTCGACTTTCTGGACATCAACATGGGCTGCCCGGCCCCGAAGATCGTCTCGGGCGGCGCGGGCAGCAAGCTGATGCTGGACCCCGACCTCTGCGGCCGCATCGTCGAGCAGGTCAAGGCCCATACCACCCGCCCGGTGACGGTCAAGATGCGGAAAGGCTGGGACGCCGACCACATCACGGCGGTGGAGTGCGCCAAAGCCTGCGAGCAGGCGGGGGCTGAACTCATCGCCGTCCACGCCCGCACCCGGGAGCAGATGTATACCCCGGGCATTGACCCGGACATCATCGCCAAGGTCAAGGCGGCGGTGAAGGTGCCTGTGCTGGGCAACGGCGACATCCACACGGCGGAAGATGCCGTGGAGATGATGCAGCACACCGGCTGCGACGGCGTCATGATCGCCCGTGCTGCGCTGGGGGATCCGTGGCTCTTCGAGCGGGTGAACGCCGCCATCGAGGGCCTGCCGACGCCCAAGGAGCCGAATCTGCAGGCCCGGATGAACGCCCTCCGCCGTCAGGTGGAAGAGATGGTGGAGCAGAAGGGCGAATACACCGCCATGCCTCAGGCCCGCGCCCAGACCATGCACTATATGAAGGGCCTCAAGGGCGCTGCCGCCCTCCGCCGCTGCTGCTGCACCCTGTCCCGTCTGGAAGACCTGGACGAGCTTATTGCGGCGGTGTTCGAAGAGCAGCGCAAGGCCGGGCTGGACCCGGACGACGTGCGGGAAGTCCCCTTCCCGTGATCATTCGCTGCGGGTCAGCTCGTCGAGGTTCTGGGTGAAGCAGGGGAGGCAGTGCGCCATGAACCAGTCGGCCTCGGGGCAGTGCATCCCTTCCAGTGCCTCCCGCTGCTGACGAAGCGCGGCGTCGAACTCGTGGTTGCCGCTGCGCTGCTCCTCCATGCACTTGACAAGGGCCGAGAGCCGGTCAGCGGCTTTCAGGAGCCGCTTTTCCTCGGCGGTCAGCAGGCTGCCGGTGATGAAGGGGTTGACCTCCTCGGCCAGCTCCGGCGGCAGCAGACGGGTCATGGAATCCACGCTCTCGGCCTCCAGCGCCTTGTAGGCGTCCCGCAGGCCGGGGCTGCTGTACTTGACCGGCGTGGGCATATCGCCGGTGATGATCTCGGGTGCATCGTGATAGAGCGCCGCCACCGCCACCGTCTTGGGGCGGCAGGGCGTGCCGGTGTACCGCCGCGCGATGAGGCAGAGGGTATGGGCCAGCAGGGCAGTGTCGCAGGTGTGCTCGCTGAGGGATTCCGGGCGGGTGGAGTGCATCAGACTCCACCGGGTGATGTACTTCATCCGCGCCAGAAGGGCGCTGAACGGGTATAGCTTCATGTCGGCCTCCTTGAAGTGTCTTTGAGAGGGTTATACCCGCCCGGCGGGCGAATGTCAAGCAAAACACAAAAATTCTTTTTTTCCACACAGCCGCGTGCTATACTGGAACGCGAGAACGATGCAGGCGATGGGCCTGTGCCGCCCCTCCGGGCGGGGAAAGAGGATAGACGATGGACGATTCAAAAAATCAGGCCGGAAATGCCCGGCTGCTCAATATGCCGGGGCGGCGGGACCGGATGCTCCGCACCATGCTGCTCTGTGCGCTGACGGCGGCGATATTCTTCCTGCCGTTCTATATCATCGACGGCGGATTTTTCCACTATGCAGGCGATTTCAACAGCCAGCAGATCAGCTTCTACCGCTACATGAACGGTTTTATCAAGGGGGCAGGCTACCCGGACGGCATGGCCGGCGCGGCCCGCAGCACTTTCTCCTGGGCCACCGACCTGGGCAGCGGCGCGATGAACGCCTACTCATTCTACCTGTACGGTTCGCCCTTCTTCTGGCTGTCCCTCATCTTCCCCCAGAACTGGCTGCCCTACCTCATGGTGCCGCTGCTGGTGCTGAAATTTGCCGTGGCGGGCGGCGGCGCTTACCGCTACCTTTGCCGCTATGTCCGCCGCTCCGATCACGCGGTGCTGGGGGCCTGCCTGTATGCCTTCTCGGGTTTCAGCATCTACAATGTCTTCTTCAACCACTTTATCGACGTGGTGGCCCTCTTCCCGTGGATGCTCTGGGCGCTGGACGAAACGCTCTACGAGCAGGAAGAGCACTACGGTCTCTTCGCGTTCTGGGTGGGCGTCAATCTGCTCAACAACTACTTCTTCTTCATCGGACAGGTCCTCTTCCTCGTCATCTACTTCATCTGCAAGCTGACGACGAAAGATTTCCCGATGAATGTCCGCCTCTTCGTCCGGCTGGCGTTTGAGAGCCTGCTGGGCGCGGCTCTGGGCTTCGTCCTGCTCTGGCCGGCGGTGCTCAGCATTTTGCAGAACCCCCGCACCATCGACCTGTCGTCGGGCTGGGGCTTTCTGACCTACTCGAAGGTGCAGCAGTATCTGGCCATCCTGCTGAGCTGGATCTTACCGCCCGATTCGCCCTACATCACCTCCATCTGGTCGGAGGGCATCATCAAGTGGACGAGCATGTCGGCCTATCTGCCCCTGTGCAGTCTGGCCGGCGCGATGGCCTACTGGCGGGCGCGGAAGGGCGACAGCAAAAAGCGCATCGTCGCCACCTGCGCCATCTTTGCGCTGGTGCCGGTGCTCAACAGCGCCTTCTACGCCCTCAATTCCAGCTACTACGCCCGGTGGTACTACATGCCGGTGCTCATCCTCTGCGCCATGACGGCCAGTGCGCTGGAAAGTACCGACATCTCTGCCGACGAGCTGGACGCCCCGGTCCGGGGCATCGGCTGGCTGATGGTCGCGACGCTGGCGTTTGCCCTGGTGCCGGTGCAGGACGGCGACACCAAAGAATGGTCGCTGGGTGTGCTGCAGAACCCCGGCCAGTATGCCGCCGTCCTGAGCTTCGGCATCGGCGGTCTTATCCTGTACCGCCTGCTCTGCCGCCGCTGGCGGGGGAGCCAGGCCTTTGCCCGTCGGATGACAGCTGTGGTGCTGGCCTTTGCCTGCGTGTTCAGCATGGTACACATCGGCATCGGCAAGTTCGGCCAGTGGCACACCGACAGCGACCTTGTGGAGCAGTACACCTCTGCCATCAAGCTCAAGGATGACCTGCCCGAGGGCGACTGGCGCGTGGATACCTACAAGACCCACGATAACCTCGGCCTCTGGCTCGACAAGAGCAGCCTGCAATACTTCGGCAGCACGGCTGCACCCAGCATCCTCAGCTTCTACCCGGCACTGGGCGTCAAGCGGGATGTCCGCAGTGAGCCGGACATCTCCAACTACGCCCTGCGGGGTCTGCTGAGCGTCAAGTACCTCATCACCACGCCCGAAAAGCAGGAAGATTTCCTCGCCGCTGCGGACGACGGATGGAGCTACTACGACACCAAAGACGGCTTCATGCTCTACGAGAACGAGAACTACGTTCCCATGGGTTTTACCTACGACTACTATATTACGGAGGAGTCCTACGAGACGACCGTTAAAACTACCCGCGCGAACCTCCTGATGCGGGCGCTGGTGCTCAGCGAAGAGGACGCCGAAACCTACGGCAAGTACCTCGAGAAGCTGCCTGAAGCAAAGCTGGACGATTTGTGGTACGACACCTACGTCTCTGACTGCGCCGGCCGCCGCGCCTCGGCCTGCAGCACCTTCCAGATGACCAACTCCGGCTTCCATGCGGAGATCACGCTGAAGAAGGACGACCTTGTCTTCTTCTCCGTACCGTACGACGATGGATTCACGGCCTGCGTCAACGGCGAAGAGACGGAGGTCATCCGGGTGGACGAGGGGCTGATGGCCGTCCTGGCCCCGGCGGGGGAGAACACCATCGACTTCGTCTATCAGGCCGACGGCTATTCCCTGGCCAGCAAAGTCTCGCTGGCAGCGCTGGCGGTATTCGTCCTATACGCCGGGTATTTTGTCTGGAAGAAAAAGAAACGCTGTTGAATCGCGGTTTGTCAATGCGCATTCTCTCATAAAATGCAGAGCGCTTTTTGTGGAAAGAGCGAATAGCCCTCCCGGCCAAAACGTGATAAAATAAACACGTTGTGCTGCCAGAGCAGCCGGAAAGGAAGCGCGAAAGCTATGGAACAAAGCTATTTGATGCCGGGACAGGAACGATGGGAATCATTCCGGGATGCAAATGGGGTGCCGAAAGTTCGCTATTCTTACTGCTCGCTGAAAGGGCGGCTGTTCCACTGCGTGAGCTGCAGCCGGGAAGAGGCCGAGCGCCTGTGCGAGGACTGGCTGGTAGGCCAGGACCGCTGCTACCGCAACTGAAGATCCGATCTGACAAGACTGCCGTGCAGAAAGACGATGCACGGCAGTCTTTTTCGTGCGTCAGAAACGGACGGGCTGCACCCTCTCCCAGCCTAAATTCTCACCGGATATGAAAGCGAAGGAGCTGCTGGAGACCATCCAGTCCAACGCCATCAAGTGCTTCGACTACATGAAGGAGAACAACGCCATCCTCTAATATCGGCCGCTGCTACACGATGGCAAAGCCGGTGGATACGCTGCTGGGCGAATTCCACGCCCAGAGAGGCACCCGCTATGCGCCCGAGGTGGTGGCGCTGCTGGAATGAGGAGAGCTTTTTCTCTTCACATTTCCCCCTCCCTTCGCATACATCGGTGGGAAGGGGGAATGCAATGTGAACGTCTATCTGTTTGCGGCGGTCATCCTGCTGCTGCCGGCGCTCTGTACGGCGCTGGGAGCAGCGGGGGTCTTCTTAGTGCGTCGGGCCGACGAGCCCCGCACCCGGCGGATGCTCTGCGGCATGGCGGCGGGCATCATGCTGGCCGCCAGCGTGTGGAGCCTGCTGCTGCCTGCCATCGAGCGGGCGGAGGCCGGGACGCTGCCGGTCTGGCTGGCCCCGGCGGCGGGGTTGGTGCTGGGTGCTGTGGGCCTGCTGCGGCTGGAAGAGGCTGCCGGGCGGCTGATGCACACCGGGTCAAAAGAGCATGGCCGGATGGGCCGGGTGGTGCTGGCCGTGACTCTCCACAATCTGCCCGAGGGCATGGTGGTGGGACTTGCGGCGGCGCTGGCCCTGCAGGGTGAGCCGGAGGCCGTCAGCGGGGCGCTGGCCCTTGCGCTGGGCATCGGCTTGCAGAATATCCCGGAAGGCGCGGCGGTGAGCCTGCCACTGGCGCAGGCCGGGCAGGGAAGACGGAAAGCCTTCTGCGCCGGTGCGGCGTCGGGCCTCGTGGAGCCGCTGGGGGCATTGCTGGCGCTGGCTCTCGCGGGCTGGGTGAGCGCGGCTCTGCCGTGGCTCATGAGCGCCGCCGCCGGGTGCATGGTCTGTGTGACGGCTCAGGAGATGATACCGGAAGCCGTGGAGCAGGACGAACCGGCGGGCGTCATCAGCGTGGTGCTGGGGTTTGCCCTCATGATGGCACTGGATATTGCGCTGTAGCAAAAAAGCCGATGCAGCTGCATCGGCTTTTTTGTCTGTCAGTTCTCTTTTGCGAGGTAGACCGTCGTGGAGGGAAATGCGAAATCCACGCCGTCGGCCTTCATCACGTCCATGATGTTGAGGTTCAGATCGTTCTGCATCCGCAAAAACACGCCGAGGTCGGCGGTGCGCAGATAGGCAGAGACCATCAGGTTGATGCTCGAGTCGCCGAAGCCGGTCATCCGGACAAAGGCGGTGTCCTCGTAGGTGTCGGGGCTGGCCTTGAGCATGGCGTCGAGGTCGGCCATCAGCTTTTCCAGCTGGGGCCGGGTGGTGTCGTAGGTGACGCCCAGCGTGAAGCGGTAGAGCCGCTTGTTGCGGAGGGTAGCGTTGTTGATGGTGGCACTGCTGACGGTGCTGTTGGTGAGGATGTAGATGGAGTTATCCACGGCCCGGACTTTCGTGGAGCGGAAGTTGATGTCCACCACTTCGCCCTCCACGTCGCCGACGGTGATCCAGTCGCCGATGGAGAAGGGTTTGTCCAGCAGGATGACCACGCCGCTGAAGAAATTCTTGGCCATATCCTGTGCGGCCAGAGAGATCGTAAGGCCGATAAGACCGGCACTGGCCACGACGCTGCCCACGGGCAGGCCGCTCTCCTGTGCGATGGTCGCGCCGCAGAGAACCACGACGGCTACTTTGTAGACTTTATCCAGCAGGGTGAGCAGGGTGCGGTTGGTGCGGACTTCTTCGCTGGACGAGGCCAGCAGCAGAGCCGCGATGCCGGAAGCGTGGTAGAAGCCGGTACCGATGAGGAAGACCAGCATCATCCGATAGGCTTTGAGCAGCAGGGCCGCAAGGCCGGGGATGGCCCAGGGCAGGCTGCGCAGGGCCAGATACATGCCGGTGTACCACGCGATGCGGGCCGTCGGGCGGGCAAAGCTTTCCAGCAGGGGATGCGTAAAGGCAAAGTGCCAGCTGCGCTTCAGCAGGCGGGGGAAGAGGCTTTTTTGCAGCCAGCGGCTGACGACCCAGCCGAGGAACAGCAGGGCCAGCGCACAGACGCACCGGGCTGCAAAGGCCAGCCAGCCTTCCAGCAGCAGTCCGGCGATGGAAAAGCCGAGATCGTTGATGGTGAAAAGCATAGAAACAGATACCTTCCTGACGAATAATAAAATCAGTATATCATATTACAGCCAGCGGTGCAAATCGGGAGAGGATTGTTAAGAAAATGCATAAAAGGGCTTGACAAGACAAACCCGCCGCGTTATACTCTGCGAAGAAAGTTCGTTTCAGGGCGGGGTGCGATTCCCCACTGGCGGTACAGCCCGCGACCACTCCCAAAGAGTGCTGACCCGGTGAGACTCCGGGGCCAACGGTATAGTCCGGATGCAAGAAACGGCAGGCAATTTGATTTGTTTGTGCGCGCCCTGTTATAGTGTAAGCTATGGCAGGGCGCGTTTTCATTTGTCTTCCCGGTTCCGGCGAGCGAGAAAAGGGCTTTCCAGTCTTTATTTGAATGGGGCAGCCGCCCCGGGAGGAAAATTATGAGAAAAGATACGACCCACAACCTGACCGTTGCCGCCATGCTCAGCGCAGTGGCGTTCATCCTGATGTTCATCGAGTTCCCCATCCCGATGCTCATCCCGTCCTTCGTCAAGATGGACTTCTCCGACCTGCCCGCCCTGCTGGGCGCGTTCGCCCTCGGCCCGGTGTACGGCGTGGTCATCAGCTTCATGAAGAACCTGCTCCACATCGTCGTCAAGGGTACCAGCACTGCCTGTGTCGGCGAGCTGTGCAACTTTATGCTGGGCGCTGTCTTCTCCGCTGTGGCGGGCTTCATCTACAAGCATCATAAGAGCCGCAAGACCGCCATCCTCGGCGCGGTAGCGGGTGCCGCCGCAATGGCCCTGTTCAGCGTACCCTCCAACTACTTCATCACCTACCCGGCCTATGTGGAGTTCTACCATATGCCGCTGGAAGCCATCCTCGGCATGTATCAGGCCATCCTGCCCTCTGCCGACAGCCTCATGAAGTGCCTCGTCATCTTCAACCTGCCCTTCACGCTGGTCAAGGGTCTGCTGGACGCCGTGCTCTGCATGATCATCTATAAGCCCCTGTCTCCCATCCTGCATGGCCGGAAGTAATTAAAAGAAAAACCTCTCCGTCAAAGCCTTTGGCTTTGACGGAGAGGTTTTTTTATTGCAAAGCGCCCTTATCGAGCCACTTGCCTCTTGCAAGCCGAATGAGGAACAGCGCGCCCCGGATGCAGAGCTCGATGCACATGGCGGCCCAGACGCCCACGAGGCCCAGCCGGGGAGCCAGCAGGAAGGCGAGGGTGAGCCGGACGCCCCACATGCTGAACAGATTCAGCACAAAGCAGCCTGTGCTGTCGCCTGCGCCCTGCATCGCGCCGCTTGCTACGATGCTGGCCCCGAACATCGGTTCTGCAAAAGCCTCGATGCGGAGGACCTGCGCACCCAGCGCGATGACGGCGGCATCTGCCGTGAAGATGCCCATGAGGGCCGGGGCGAAGAGCCAGAGCCCCGCGCCGGACAGCGCCATGATGCCCATGCCCATCATGGTGCAGAGCCAGGCGAACCGCTTCGCCATATCCCGGCGGTGGGCGCCGACGGCCTGCCCGATGAGGGCGATGGAGGCGTCCTGGATGCCGTAGCCTGCCATGTAGCAGAGGCCCTCGGCGCTGACGCCGAGGCTGTTGGCCGCGATGGCCACCGTGCCGAGGCCCGAGACGATCCGGACGAGCAGCACCTGTGCCGACGAGAGGGCCGCACGCTCGGCGGCCAGCGGTGTACCCACCCGCCAGAGGTTACGCAGGCAGGCGGAGGTGATGCGCCAGCTGCCGGGCTTTCGGATGCAAAGCGGGCCGTCCCGCAGCAGCAGGACGCCCAGCGCCAGCAGACCGCCGATGGCCGTGGAAAGCGCTGTGCCAAGCGCCGCACCCGGGACTTCGAGGCCGGCACCCCAGACTGTGACGCTCTGGCCGAAGAGCTGGATCTGCCGGGTGGGGTTGATGAGGAAGAAGTTGAACACCACATCCAGCGCGCAGACCAGCACGCTGATGAGGCTGGGCGTCAGGGCGTCGCCGGTGGCCCGGAGCATGGCTGTGTACATTCCCATGGCCATCGTGAAGGGGAGGGCCGCCGACCAGATGGCGAAGTAGGCGCTGGCATCGGCTTGGAGCGAGATGTCCGCCCCCAGCCACCCGGGCAGGAAACGGCTGATGCCGACGCCGAAAGCCGCAGCGCCCAGACCCAGGATGAGGTTGAAGAGCATGGACTGCCGCAGCACGCCCCGGGCATCCTGCCGGCGGTCAGCCCCGAGGTACTGGGCGATCTGGATCGAAAACGCGGTGTACAGTCCCACAAGGATGCCGTGGAGCAGCCAGGTGCTCGAGCTGACGATGCCGATGGCGGCGGTGGCCTCTGCGCCGATGTGGCCCACCATGACGGCGTCGATGTACTCCATCGCCGTGACCACCAGCTGCTCCAGAATGGAAGGGATGCTCAGCGCCAGCGCGATGCGGGCCGTGTCGGACAGCGGGATGTCCTCGCCCTGCCGCATCCGGGCCGAGAGCTGCTCCAAAGAAAGTGTCATGTCGTCTCCTGTTTTCTGTGTTGATAAGCGGTCTTACTATTATAGGCACGGGGAGGAAAATTGTCAAACCGGGCGATTGATTTTTTGGCTATGGCGTGATACACTCTCGGAGTAAGAAGAATATCATTGAAAGAGGTTCAAAATATGCTGCAGCTTATTTCAGCTACCGGCCAGCAGACCGTGGACGCGCTGGCGTTCCTGCTGGCGTTTGCCCTGACCGCCCTGATGGACTCGGTCTTTCACGACAAGCTCCCCCACGACCATGGCCGTGCCTTCGCCGTCAACGGCGAGCTTTCCAAGGGCAAGGCCCGGGGTTCCGGACTCATCTTCGTGCTCTGCATCGCGCTGGTGACGCTGGCGGTGGTGCCTTTTAAGGTAGAGTACCTTATTTATACCGTTCTGCTCATCGCCTCCATGCTGTCGGGCTACTTTGACGACGCCTCCGAGACGGCGTGGAACGAGTACAAGAAGGGCATCATCGACTTCGTCATTGCCGTGGTGGCAGGTGTTACCTACCTGAACTTCAACGGCACGAGCGTCAACTTTCTGAGCACCACCTTCACCATTGCCTATCCGCTCTACCTGCTAGCTCATCGTCATCCTCATCTGGGCCAGCATCAACGTGGTCAACTGCACCGACGGCGTGGACGGCCGTGTCCGCCAGCCTCGCGGTGGTGAGCATCGGCACCTTCCTGCTGGCTTACGGCGAGGAGCTGGGGGACTACTCCACCGCTGCCATCGTCTTTATCGGCGCACTGCTGGCCTACCTGTGGTCCAACGCAAAGCCTTCCAGCCTCCTGATGGGCGACGCCGGCAGCCGTGCCATGGGCTTCTTCCTCGCCATCCTGGCCCTCAAGAGCGGCCACCCGTTCGCCTTCCTGCTGGCGGCGCTGGTGTTCGTCGTAGACGGCAGCCTCGGCATCCTGAAGATCAGCTTCAAGCGCTTCCTCCACATCAGCATCCTCAAGAATACCCTCACCCCGCTGCACGACCATGTGCGCAAGCGCATGGGCTGGAGCGACGAGCAGGTGGTGGCCCGCTGGCTCATCCTGCAGGCCGTCGCATCGGCGCTGCTCCTGCTGATGACCCGTTGATTTACGGATTTTAAGTATGATGTTTGTGCAGCTTTCCAAAATGCAGATTGACCCGCTCTGATTTTTGTTGCACTTTATGGATTGAAAGTCAAGCGGAAAAAGACTATACTTTAACCAACGAAAGCAAAGGCGCTTAAGTGGATGGATCCACTTTGCGCCTTTTTTGTTTTTTCGTTTTTGTGTGCGGTTCGGGAAAGCCGCACAGGATGCGCTGTCCGCGGCGCTGGAACACGGACGACAGAACAGGATAGGGAAAGGCGGGGATCACAGTGATCAAACTCGAACACGTTGACAAGTACTTCGGAGACCTGCACGTCCTCAAAGACGTGAACCTCGAGGTCGCCGAGGGCGAAAAGCTGGTCATTATCGGACCGTCCGGCAGCGGCAAATCTACCACCGTCCGCTGCATGAACTTTCTGGAAGAGCCGACCAGCGGCCACGTCTACATCGACGGTCAGGAGCTGACCAACAAGAACAAGACCCAGATCGTCCGCGACAACATGAGCATGGTCTTCCAGCAGTTCAACCTCTACCCCCACATGACGGTGCTCAAAAACCTGACGCTGGCACCCATGAAGCTCCATCACAAGACCAAGGCAGAGGCCGAAGAGCTGGCATATCATTATCTTGAGGTCGTCGGCCTCCGGGACAAAGCGGATGTCTACCCTCCGCAGCTGTCCGGCGGCCAGCAGCAGCGCATCGCCATTGCACGCGCCCTCTGCGCACAGACCAAGATCATCCTGTTCGACGAGCCGACTTCGGCCCTCGACCCTGAGACCATTCAGGAAGTGCTGGATGTCATGGTAAAGCTGGCACACGAGAAGAACATCACGATGGTGGTCGTCACCCACGAGATGGGCTTTGCACGAAACGTGGCCGACCGTATCGTCTTTATGGCGGACGGCCAGATTATTGAGGAAGGCACGCCGGAGCACTTCTTCACCAACCCCAAGAACGAGCGCGTCCGGCAGTTCCTGAGCAAGATCGTCCGCTGAGAGGACGAACAACAAAGGTTGACACGGCAGGGGCTCACAAGTTGTGGTGAGACGCCGTTGTTGATAACAGGCCGTTTTCGGAGCGGACAGGGAAAGCCGCTCGGGCCGAAAAAACAAAGAGGAGTGGTTTATTATGAAAAAGATCTCGCGTCGTGATTTCCTGAAAGTCACTGGTTTGGTGGGCGCTGCTGCTGCCCTGACCGCCTGCGGCGGCTCTGCAAGCTCCGCCGCAGCCTCTACGGCCTCTTCTGCCGCCGGCAGCGCAGCCGCTTCCGCTGCAGCACTGGGCGCTGACACTCAGGCCATCGTGGACCGCGGTGTCCTGAAAGTGGGCGTCAAGAACGCAGTTCAGGGCTTCAGCTTCCAGGATACCCTCACCGGCGAGTACAAGGGTCTCGAGGACAGCCTCGCAGAGATGATCGCAGAGCACCTCGGCGTGGACGTTGAGTTCACCACAGTCACCGCCGCCACCCGCGGCGAGCTGCTGGACTCCGGCGACATCGACGCCGTTCTGGCTACCTTCACCATCACCGATGAGCGCAAGAAGACCTGGGACTTCTCCACCCCCTACTATACCGACTACGTTTCCGTTCTGGTGGAGGACTCCACCGGCATCAAGGGTCTGGCTGACCTGAAGGACAAGGTCGTGGGCGTCTCCTCCGGCTCCACCTCCGCTCGTGCTCTGGTCAAGGCCATGATCGACGAGGGCGTGCTGGACGGCGCAAACTTCGACGCCGACACCTTCAACGCCGACACCTGGAAGGATGGCGTCTCTTTCCGTCAGTACGACGACTATCCCGCCATCAGCACCGCACTGAGCGCAGGCGAAGTGCAGGGCTTCTGCGTCGATAAGTCCATCCTCGCCATCTACAAGACCGAGGGCCGCAGCTACATTGACGCTGAGTTCAGCCCGCAGGAGTATGGCGTCGCTACCAAGAAGGGCAGCGACTTCTCCACCCTGTGCGACGACCTCATCAAGGGCTGGCTGGCAGATGGCACCATCGAGCAGCTCATCAAAGACAACGGTCTGGATTAAGCCCAGACTTTTCAGAACCAAGAGAGTGCAGGGAAAGGGGAGTTTGCCATGTCTGGCTTGTTTTCGTTAGAGTCCTGGTCCACCGTCTGGACGCATCGTGAGAGTTTTCTGCTGGGTCTGGGCAATACGCTGCAGACCGCCGTCTGCGCACTGGCGCTGGCCTTCATCATCGGCGCTGCGCTGGGCCTGATGTCCACCAGCGGCAGTAAGCTGCTGCGCATCATCGCCCGCATTTACGTTGAGTTCGTCCAGAACACCCCGCTGCTGCTGCAGCTGTGCTTCCTGTATTATGCGCTGGCATTTGCAGGCGTGAGCCTCGGCGTCATCCGCACCGGCATCATTGCACTGGGCGTTTACACCGGCGCTTACATGGGCGAGGTCGTCCGCGCCGCCATCGAGTCTGTGCCGAAGGGCCAGTTCGAGGCCGCACAGGCGCAGGGCTTCAACTATCTGCAGCGGATGGGCTACATCATCCTGCCCCAGAGCGTCCCCGTGATGCTCCCTCCGATGGTCAACCAGGTGGTCAACCTCTTCAAGAACACCTCCTGCCTCTACATCGTGGGCGGCGCTGACCTCATCAGCGTGACCTACAGCTTCGTCACCGGTGCTTCCACCGGCGGCGCATACGCCCCCGCTTATATCGTCTGCGGCCTCATCTTCTTCGTGGTCTGCTTCCCGCTGTCCACCCTGGCAGCCCGCTGGGAGGCTTCCCTCAAGGAGCGCAAGGGCCGCGTGAACCCGAGTCTCAAGACCGCTGCCAAGAAAGTAGAGCTGAAGGAGGCTGCCTGATATGAAGACGCTTGCTGCAAGCCTTTCCATCCTGACAAGAGAAGGCGTCATGCTCTACCTGCTGCGGGGCGTGGCCTTCACCTGCATCATCTCGGTGCTGGGCGTCATCATGGGCCTCATCGTGGGCTCTCTGCTGGCGCTGGCCCGCACCTACTGCAAAAAGGGTCCGGCCCGCATCCTCGGCTGGTTCGCTGCCGCCTACATCGAGCTGTTCCGCAATACGCCCTACCTGCTCTGGATCTTCATCTGTGTGGTGTTCTGCCCCTGCCCGGGCTTCTTCGCCCGCAAGATGTTCGGCCTGACCAGCGTGGAGATGAAGCTTCTGTTCAAGGCCGCTCTGGCCCTCATCCTCTTCAACTCCTCCGTCATCGCCGAGATCGTCCGCGGCGGCCTGAACGGCGTGTCCAAGGGCCAGTTCGAGGCTGGCTATGCACAGGGCTTCAACACCGCTGAGGTGCTGCTCTACATCGTCCTGCCGCAGGCCTACCGCAACATCGTGCCGACCCTGCTCAGCCAGGTCATCACCACCATCAAGGACTCCTCCTATCTGGCAAACGTGGCCACCATCGAGCTGATGGCCCGCATCCGCCAGCTGCTGAGCGCCGCTGGTACTTACAACGGCCTCGGCACGGTGAATGTCTCCGACGTCATGGTGCTGTTCGGCACAGCCTGTGTCATCTACTTCATCATCAACTTCACCCTGAGCTGTGTGGTGCGCACAATGCAGAACCGCAGCAAGAAGGCTCTGGTCTTTGCCCCGGCAAAGGCCGCGATAAACGAAGACCTATTCCAATTTCCCAATTCCCAATTATTCCCCTGTCATTGTTCTGTCAATGCCAAAAG
>ENA-OQKS01000005-OQKS01000005.1-human-gut-metagenome-genome-assembly--contig:-NODE-5-length-69721-cov-4.213639_pt1 | contig 69721 bp, 70 predicted proteins | sample MGYA00242804_ERZ504808 | MGnify/ENA primary metagenome ERZ504808 (study PRJEB26092, sample SAMD00036375) | human gut metagenome | host: Homo sapiens | study: EMG produced TPA metagenomics assembly of the...
CCGATAACGGAGAACAGAGCTTCCTGACACGCAGCTATGAGCTGCATTTCAATGAAAGACCTTACCTGAATCACAAATGCTACCTGTTCCTGACGAAGACAACCCGCGAACGCAGCCGCCGGAAGAGTGACTTCAATACCCTTTGCCGGGGATTCCTGTTGCCCAAAGAGATAACCGACAAGGATGCTGCCGCCCGCTTTCTTGAGGCGGTGGAACAGTTCGAGCGTATTATGAATGATTCCGGACATATAAGGCTTCGCCGTCTGGAAACAGACGAAATCACCGGTACGAAGGAACATCCCGGACTGGTGGAAAAATACTTTTCCCTCTCGCTGGAGGATGAGACCGCCGTATTGCAGGACATCTGCCTCAAGCCCGGCAGGATGCGCATCGGTGACAAACGCCTCTGCCTGCATACCCTTTCCGATACGGAAGACCTGCCCGGCAGACTTTCCACGGACATGCGCTACGAGAGGATGTCCACGGACCGCAGCGACTGCCGCCTCTCCTTTGCCGCACCCGTAGGACTGCTGCTGTCATGCAACCACATCTATTCACAATACGTGTTCATCGACGATGCACAGGAAATCCTGCAGATGATGGAGAAAAACTCGCGCAATATGCTCTCGTTGTCAAAATACAGCCGGAGCAATGCCGTTAACCAGGAGTGGACGGAGATGTATCTTGATGAGGCACATACCAAAGGAGTGCTTCCCGTCAGATGCCACTGCAACGTCATCGCCTGGGCGGAGGATGCGGAAGAGTTCCGCCGCATCAGGAACGACACGGGCAGCCAGCTGGCCATGATGGAATGCACGCCAAGGTATAACACCATTGACACACCGGTCATCTATTGGGCGGGAATCCCCGGAAATGCAGGCGACTTTCCATCCGAAGAATCCTTTTATACCTTCCTGGAACAGGCCGTATGCCTCTTTGCCGGAGAGACCAATTACAGGAGCTCGCCCAGTCCGTTCGGAATCCGGCTGGCAGACCGCCAGAACGGGATACCGGTGCATGTGGATATTTCCGACCTGCCCATGAAGCGAGGAATCATCACCAACAGAAACAAGTTCATCCTCGGGCCTTCGGGCAGCGGAAAATCCTTTTTCACCAACCACCTTGTCCGCCAATACTACGAACAGGGAGCGCATATCCTGCTGGTGGACACAGGAAACAGCTACCAGGGGTTGTGCAGGATGATCCATGACCGTACCAACGGGAAGGACGGGATTTACATCACGTATGAAGAGGACAATCCGATATCCTTCAACCCGTTCTACACCGAATCCGGAAAATTCGATGTGGAGAAGCGTGACAGTATCAATACACTGATACTGACCTTGTGGAAACGGGAAGACGAGTCGCCGAAACGTTCGGAGGAGGTCGCTCTTTCCGGAGCAGTGAACGCCTATATCCGAAAGATTTCGGAGAACCGGAACATCAGACCGGACTTCAACGGTTTCTATGAGTTTGTCGCCGATGACTACAGAAGAATGATTGAAGAGAAAAAGGTGCGTGAGAAGGATTTTGACATTGACGGTTTTTTGAACGTTCTGGAACCGTTCTACCGGGGCGGAGACTATGACTTCCTGCTGAACTCCGACAAGGAACTGGACCTGACAGGCAAACGGTTCATCGTATTCGAACTGGACAATATCAGCAGCAACAAAGTGCTTCTTCCGGTGGTGACACTGATCATTATGGAAACTTTCATCGCCAAGATGCGCAGGCTCAAAGGTATCCGTAAGATGATATTGATAGAGGAATGCTGGAAAGCCCTGATGTCCGCCAATATGAGTGAATACATCAAGTACCTTTTTAAGACCGTCAGAAAATATTTCGGTGAGGCTGTGGTGGTGACACAGGAGGTGGACGACATCATCAGCTCCCCGATAGTGAAAGAGGCCATCATCAACAACTCTGACTGCAAGATACTGCTTGACCAGCGGAAATACATGAACAAGTTCGAGCACATCCAGCGGCTGCTCGGTCTGACCGAGAAAGAGAAAGGGCAGATTCTTTCCATCAACCAGGCGAACCATCCCGGGCGCTTCTACCGGGAAGTATGGATAGGGCTTGGAGGAACCTGCTCGGCAGTATATGCCACGGAAGTGAGCGAGGAAGAATACTTCACGTTCACGACCGAGGAGTCGGAGAAACTGGAAGTACAACGGATTGCCGGAGGACCGGAGGGCAGTCTGGAAGGAGCCATCCGCCGTCTGGCGGAGAAAAAGCGAGAGGAACAGAAACAGGTATCAAACCCGAAATGAAAACGATTATGAGAAACAGACCCCTTATGAGGCTGGCGGTATGTCTGATAAGCATGGCCGCCATGATATTGCAGAGCTGTTCGGAAAGCGGTATCGACCGCGACAAGATCTGCGGAACGTGGACCAGCGTGGAAGGCAGACCTGACGTGCTGGTATACAAGGAAGGAGAATGCTATAAAGTGACGGTGTTTTCCCATAGCGGGAGAACCCGAAGGCTGAAGCCGCAGACTTACCTGCTGGTGGAAGAAAACGGAAACCTGTTTGTCAATACGGGCTACCGTGTCGATGTGTCCTACAATGAGGCAGCCGACGTGCTGACATTCTCACCGGGCGGAGACTATGTAAGGAAGGAGGAACGGGCATGAAGGCAAGAACGCTTCTGATCGGAACGGCATTTGTACTGGGCGTTACCGGAGCACGCGCCCAATGGGTGGTGACAGATCCCGGCAATCTGGCCCAAAGCATCATAAACATGTCGGACAATATCGCCCATACCTCAAAGACGGCAGTCAATACGGCAGAAAGCTTTGCCGAGACAGTAAAGATCTATGAGCAGGCCAAGAAATATTACGACCAGCTGAAATCGGTCAACAACCTGATACAGGATGCCCGCAAGGTGCGTGACATCATCCTGATGGTGGGCGACGTGTCCGACATCTATGTAACCAACTTCGGCAAGATGATGAACGATGAAAACTTCTCACCGCGCGAACTGGACGCCATCGCCTTCGGTTACACCCGCCTGCTGGAAGAGAGCAACGGCGTGTTGCAGGACCTGAAACAGGTTATCAATGTCAGTACCCTGTCCATGACCGACAAGGACCGTATGGACGTGGTGGACAACTGCTATTACGAGATGCGCCGTTACCGCAACCTTGTGAGCTATTATACGAACAAGAACATAGCCGTAAGCTACCTCAGGGCCAGAAAGAAGAACGACCTGGAACGTGTGATGCGGCTCTATGGGAATGAAACCTCCAAATACTGGTAGCCATGATGCCGTTGTCGATAGATTTTGCCAACCTGCACACCATACTGGCAACCCTGTATGACGAGATGCTTCCCCTTTGCGAGGACATGATGGACGTGGGCAAGGGACTTGCCGGACTGGGTGCGTTGTTCTACGTTGCCGTCCGTGTATGGCAGTCGATGGCACGTGCCGAACCGATAGATGTCTATCCCCTGCTGCGTCCCTTTGCCATAGGCATCTGCATCCTGCTCTTTCCCACGCTAGTGCTCGGCACGCTGAACAATATTCTCAGTCCCATCGTGCAGGGCACACACAAGATGCTCGAAGGGCAGACGATGGATATGGAACAGTACCGGAACCAAAAGGAGGAACTGGAAAAGGAGGCCATGCTCCGCAATCCCGAAACAGCATATCTGGTAAGTGACGAGGAGTTTGACCGTCAGCTGGATGAACTGGGCTGGTCAACCATAGATACCGCCTCCCGGCTGGGCATGTATGTGGAAGTCGGGATGTATAATCTGGAAAAGAAGATCCGGGACGCATTCCGCAGCCTGCTGGAGCTGATATTCGCAGCGGCATCGCTGCTGATAGACACCGTGAGGACTTTTTTCCTGGTCGTACTCTCGATACTGGGACCGGTAGCGTTCGCCTTCAGTGTATGGGACGGATTCCAGTCCACGCTCGGACAGTGGTTCACGAGATATATTTCCGTTTACCTGTGGCTTCCGGTCAGCGACCTGTTCAGCACCCTGCTTGCCAAGCTTCAGGTACTGATGCTTCAGAATGACATTCAGGAACTGCAGAACAATCCGGACTACTCGATAGACAACTCGAACAGTGTCTACATCATCTTTATGCTGATTGGGATTATCGGATACTTCACCGTGCCTACGGTAGCAGGCTGGATAGTGCAGGCAGGCGGTGCCGGAAACTTCAGCCGTAACCTGAACCGTACAGCCACCAAGACAGGTGGCCTTGCAGCCGGAGCAGGCGGTGCCGTATTGGGGAATATCGGAGGCAGGCTGAGGGGCAAATAAACCCTGCGGAGCCTCCTTCCCATGAGTCGGGCAACCCAAGATGACGGGTCCGGTGACTTGTCGGAACGGGATGTCCCGTCATACCGGAAATATTTATTCATTCAAACCAGACATCAAAAAAAATGGAATTCAAGTCATTGACAAACATTGAGAGCAGCTTCAAGCGCATCCGCCTGATGTTGGCGGTCTTTGCCTGCTGCTGTGCGCTCGTTACCGGATATGCGCTGTGGAGCTCATACCGCTTTGCCGAGAAGCAACGCGAGAAAATCTATGTGCTTGACGGGGGTAAATCGCTGATGATGGCCCTTTCGCAGGACCTCTCACAGAACAGGCCTGCCGAGGCGCGGGAACATGTAAGGCGCTTTCACGAACTGTTTTTCTCGCTCTCACCCCAGAAGGATGCCATCGAGCACAATATCAACCGTGCCCTGCAACTGGCAGACAAGAGTGCCTATCACTACTATGTGGATTTTGCCGAAAGAGGGTATTACAACCGCCTGATTTCAGGCAACATCAACCAGGTGGTGCATGTGGACAGCGTGGTGTGCGACTTTGCCGCCTACCCTTACAAGGTGCGGACATATGCCCGGCAGCTGATTATCCGTGAAAGCAACGTGACCGAGCGCAGCCTCGTAACTTCCTGCTCGCTTCAAAACACAGGACGTTCGGATGACAATCCCAACGGATTCATTATCGAGCAGTTTACCGTGCTGGAGAATAAGGACATAAGAAGTGCGGAACGATGAGGGGAAAATGCGGATTCTTCGGCCATGCGGACAGCCGGGTACGGCTGTTCTGCCGGCGGCTGACAGGAAAGCAGCGCATCCTTCTGGCAGGCACGGCCTCGTTCCTGCTTGCTGCCTCCTGCCTGTACTCGATTCTCTCCTGTGTATCCCGTTTCGGGGAGCCGGGCCAAAGACCGGCAATGGGACATATCCGTTCCGTCGTGTTCCGGCCGGAAAGAACAAGAAACATTCATTCAAACATCCATAAACATGAAAAATGGACTTTCAGAAAATCAGGGAATGGCTCGGAGTGTCAAATGACAAGCCGCTGACTCCCGAAGAGAAGCGCCGGCGCGCAAAGTATATTGTCTATCCGTTTTTCTGCCTGCTGTGCATGGGGTTCCTCCTGCTGGTATTCAGCCCGTCGGAAAAGGAGAAGGCGGAAATGGAAAAAGGCAGGGGTTTCAACGTGGAGATGCCTTCACCGGAAGATTCGGAAATGGAGGGCAACAAGGTAAGCGCCTACGAGCAGGAAGCACTGGCAAAAAAGGAAAAATGGCGCAGGGGAACCTTCCAGGAAATGTCCGAACTGCTCAACAAGGACGGTCAGGATACTGCCGGTCTTACCGCAGGAAAAGCAAACATGGAACTTCCGCCGGAACCGGAAAAGGGGAAAGCCCCCGGCTCCATCCGTTCCTCTGCAGAAGCCTACCGGAATATGAACCGTTCGCTGGGCACTGTATATACCCGGAATGAAAATCAGCCAAACGCCGATCTGCTCCGCCGTATTGAGGATCTGGAAAAAGAAAGGAAGCCGGCGGAAGAACAGGCGGAAGGCCAGACCCTGGAAGAAAAGATGGCTCTGCTGGAAAAGTCCTACGAGCTGGCTGCCCGCTACAACGGGAAAGAGCTGGATGCTTCCTCTACGACCAATGCCCCAAACAGCCGGAAAGAACGGACGGCTGTCCGGCCTGTAAAACGGGTACAGAACCGGATGGTGTCATCACTGGCCCAGCCTGCAGGCAATGAAGACATTGCTTCCGGATATGCAGGCGAGAGAAATACCGGCTTCCACACCCCGGTAGGCAAAATGCCATCTTCCGGCAGGAATACCATCGCCGCCTGTGTGCATGGCACGCAGACCGTATCTGACGGACAGGCACTGCGTATCCGCCTGCTTGAGCCGATGGCAGTGGACGATCTCCTTATCCCAAAAGGTACGGTACTGGTCGGCGGCACACGTGTCGAGGGGGAACGGATGGGAATCCTGATCGAGACAGTGGAGTACAGGGGCACGCTGTTTCCGGTGGAACTCGAAGTGTATGACGCTGACGGGCAGCAGGGAATCCTTGTACCGAACTCGATGGAGTATGATGCCGCACGTGAGATTGCCGCCGGCATGGGCACCTCTATAGGAAGCAGCATCAATATCTCAACGGATGCCGGAGCGCAGATTGCCTCGGATGTGGGCAAGGGGGTGATACGGGGTGTGTCACAATATGTGGGCAAGAAGATGCGCACGGTGAAAATCACCCTGAAGGCCGGGCATCGGCTGTTGCTGCATTCTCCTGAAAAATGAAGGAGGAAAGGAAATCAACCATTTATTCACCAATCAACCAAGAAACACACATGAAGAAGATTCTGATGATGCTTGCCCTGATTGCGGGCACAGTGGCTGCATACGCGCAGCAGAGCAACGGGGATTATTATGAAGGACTGAGCCGCAAGATCGGATTCAGCCGGATGATTCCCCCGCACGGTCTGGAAATCACATATGACAAGACCGTACATATTATTTTTCCCTCTCCCGTGAGATATGTGGACCTGGGTTCGCCCAATCTGATAGCGGGCAAGGCGGACGGTGCGGAAAATGTGATCCGTGTGAAGGCAACCCGGAAACATTTCCGGAGCGAGACAAACATGAGCGTAATTACCGAAGACGGCAACTTCTATACATTCAACGTCAAGTATGCCGACGAGCCTTTGCTGCTGAATGTGGAAATGTGCGACTTCATCCATGACGGAGAGGCCGTGAACCGTCCGAACAATGCGATGGAAATCTACTTGCAGGAACTCGCCGGGGAGTCTCCCCGTCTGGTACGGCTGATCATGAAATCCGTGTATGAACAGAACAAACGCAAGGTCAAGCACATCGGCTGCAAACGGTTCGGAGTGCAATATCTGCTTAAAGGACTTTATGCGCACGGCGAACTGATCTATTTCCATACCGAAGTGAAGAACGCCACGAACGTGCCTTTCGACGTGGACTTCGTGACCTTCAAGATCGTGGACAAGAAAATCATGAAACGTACCGCCATGCAGGAACAGGTCATCTATCCGCTTCGTGCCTTCAACTATGTGACCCGTGTGGACGGGAAGAAGAACGAGCGGACGGTGTTTGCCCTGCCCAAGTTCACCATTCCCGACGACAAGAAGCTGATAGTGGAAATGTATGAGAAGCAAGGCGGCCGGCATCAGTCCTTTGATGTGGAGAATGAGGACCTGGTACGCGCAGAAACCGTCAATGAACTGAAAGTCAGATGAACGCCATGAAAAGAAACTTCCTCTTTATTATCCTCCTGCTTGCCCTCTTTACGGGGCAGGCAGAAGCCCAACGCCGCCTGCCGGGAATGAAAGCCGTCCGCTTCACCACTGAAATGACCGACGGATTTTACAGCCGGGCAAACCGTCACGATGCAGGCTATGCCTTCTCGCTGGCTGTATCCACCTGTACCGGGAACGGAAACCAGTGGATGTTTGGCGGTGAGATGCTGAAACGTAACATCCCTTACCGGAGTACGCATATACCCTTGTCGCAATATACGGGGGAAGGCGGTTATTACCATACGTTTTTTTCCACCCCCGGCCAAGTCCTTCTTCCTGAACCTCGGCGCTTCCGCCCTGTTGGGCTATGAGACCGTGAACGAAGGAGACCGGCTGCTGGATGACGGAGCCGTTTTGCAGCAATGCGAGTCTTTCATCTATGGCGGCGCGGTAACGCTGGAAGCGGAAGGCTACCTGTCCGACAGGGTTGTCCTGCTGGTGCGTCTGCGTGAGCGTTTCGTATGGGGCAGTGCCTCGGGGATCTGCCACTTCCAGTATGGAATCGGAGTAAAATACATTTTCTAACCTTAAAAGAATACATACCTATGAAAAGAAAAATCCTTGATTTTATGCTGACAGCCTGCTGTATGGCATTCTCCTTTCTTGGTCTTGTTGCTTGTGACAATGAGCTGGATATCAGACAGGAATACCCGTTTACGGTAGAAACCATGCCGGTAGCGGATGAGATTACCGATGGGGAGACTGTGGAAATCCGGCTGGAAATCAAGCCGGAAGGGAACTTTGCCGGAACCGTCTATACGCTAAGGTATTTCCAGCCGGACGGCAAGGGCAGTCTGAAGATGGAGGACGGAACGGTACTGAAGCCCAATGACCGTTATCTGCTGAACGAATGGAAATTCCGTCTTTACTATACTTCGCAAAGCGGCAAGGAATCCCAGACCATAGACCTCTATCTTGAAGATAATTGGGGGAATCTGCAACAATTGACATATGATTTTAATGGAAAGGATACGGATGAAGAAAATAACAAGGAGGCTGCATGAAAAGAATACCGGCTGTTATGATCTTTCTGTTACTTGTCTTGTACGGCAAGGCGGAAAATCCCCCGTCTGACAAAGATAAGGCGGTAGCCTGCATCAAGCGGTGGGAAGGCTGGCACCGGGGGAAAATGCCTTACATCGGTTACGGACACCGCCTGCTTCCCCACGAGACGCTGACCGAGAACCTGAGTGAGGCACAGGCAGACTCACTTTTGAGATGCGACCTTGAACGGTGTTTGAAGGTATTCCGAAAATATGGGAAAGACTCGCTCCTTTTAAGTCTGTTAGGCTTTAATGTAGGCTGTTACCGTCTGATCGGCAACGGCAAGATACCTAAAAGCAAACTGATTCAGAAACTGGACAGCGGCAACCGGGATATTTACAGGGAATATGTATCGTTCCGCTGTTATCGGGGGAAAGTCATTCCAAGCATAGAGAGAAGAAGAAAAGAGGAGTTTGAACTGTTCTATATACCGTAGATTGCTTACTGATAAAGGTTTGGTTGTTACGAGATAACCGAACCTTTTTTATTTGTCCGGCATGTTACATCCTGAACAGGTGTTGTATTTTAATGTAACCGAAAGACATAAAATGTGTTATTGAGCATATGGTGCATAAAAAATGCTCTGTGAACATTGTCTTTCTTGATTTTTTTGCTAAGTTTGAGATGTAATGTCAAATGCATAAAACAAGTCGTCATGAATTCAGAAATAATATTGGAAATAAATGGCTACAAATGCAATCTACTAAAGTATAAATACTGTTTTTCCCGTAATATAGACCGTGAAGGAAGACCTGTAACAGGAGTGTTAGGAGGAAACATATATATAGAAATGGAATCTAATGGCAGCAATTGTATTTTGGATATGATGCTTGTTGATACGGACCGGCAGCGTCCCGCTTTCTTTTCTCATGTAGAACATTTTCCGGTTTGGGGGAAGATACTGCATAGCATAGATGACATGATGTTTCGTGAACTTGCTTTTGATGAAGCGTATCTTTATTATCATGAGGAGAGTATGAGTGCGGAGGGAAACGCTCCTATGATTACTCGTTTCCTCATATCTCCAACAAGACTGGATATCAATAGAACCATTCGACTGGATAGAAGGATGGATACGACAGACGGATTCTGGTGGGAGGAATATAAAGAGGATGAATTTGTTAAAACTGTTAGAATATGTGATAATACCCCACTCATTATTGATGCTTTTTGGATTGATAAATCAGGAAATAAATGTAGAGAATTTCCTATTGGTCAGTCTGTGAAACTACATATACAGCTTGCAGAGTTTACAGCAGGAGATTATTTAAAATTTGATTTTAAAGATGAAGCAGGTGAAGGAGTACACCACGCTTCTGTTTCCGGAACTGTAGATAAAGATGGTTTTGTAATTATAGAAAACTTTGAATTAAAGAAAAAATAACTATTATGGTACGTATTAAGATAACTTCTAAACAAACTAATGGTAGTGCTATAATTAATGCAGAGAAGAAAATTATAGTCTTTTTCATAGGTGGTGCAGGGGATAAAAATAGTTACTATGGTTATGGTCCTACGAAATTAGTAAAAAATAGTATTTTACATGTTTTTAAAGGAAGAATAGCAGCATATAGTTTAATATCACCCCATATCGAATATTTAGGCTATGAAGAGATAAGGGGCGAGGATGATATAAAAAAGAATGTGATAGATAAAATAGCAAGTAAAGATATTCCTATTTATATAGTAGGTCATAGTTTAGGGGGATGGAATTCTGCTCATTTATGTAAACATCTTGTTAATAATGGGTATAACATTAGGATGCTTGTTACATTAGATCCTGTGGGAGAAGGGGTAATTGTATATGTAGGTTCTGATATTTATAAAGAACCGGAAGCAAATCCAGGTGCTAAAATTTGGATTAATATCTCATGTAATCCAATTTATGAAGACCAATCAGATAAAGTTGCTGATTTTGGAGAACGTTGGTTTCCCAAGAACGGACCAACGATATATTATGAAAGTAAATGTTCTCATGCAGAAGTCCTTAGGATGTTTATGGAGAATATATTACAAGATAAGTCAGCATTAGATTTATTAATAGAGGACATTGTTAAATAAATGATATGGGCATTTTATATCTTATATTTAGCCTTTTGATTGTTAGTATTACTTCTATTTGTATTATTGGGTATGTAGTCAAAACAAGAAAATATCATTTCTTATGGATTATTGTTGCTTTGATAGTTTTATTGTATTCAGCAAATGGACTTTACAACTATTATCGAACATGTCAAATACCAAGTATTACCCTACTTTCATTTAGGCAAGTTAATGCCGATGAGATTCATAGCATAATACCATATAACAAAAATTATCCAGTATATGTATTAGAATTTAATTCAGACAAAAAATTGGAAGATTTTTCTCGTGCTCCAAAAATAGCTTTTTTATCTCCTTTTATAGAAAGAAAAGACTATCAGTCTATTTTAGAAATAGGAAAAGATTCTGTTTTTGAGAGTATTTATATATATCCAAGTAAAAAAACTAATAGATATGATTATATTGCTTTATTCCAAAAATGATAATGAATCCATAGAGAGGCTACAACATTATAATACACTTTATTTTAGGCTATTTTTTCTTGGTTATTTAGCCCCTATTTATGGTACACTATCTGTTCCTGTTCCAATGTTTGATACACACAGCCGAGATTCAGACCAATTGTTTTTAGACAAATATATAATCCAATAATTGCTTAATGCCGAGTGAATTGTATATATTTAATAACAATAAATAGTATTATATACACTAATAATATTGTAGAGGATTTGTATGATGATTAATTGGGTAAACTTTTTGGAATATGGAGGTGATTAGAAAGATTAGCAATCAAAATGTATAGAAAACACTTAAAATTATTTGATATTTGCGAATATTTTATCAGATTCGTTTAAAATAATACACCATAATTTTAATTATATCCATCTATGAGCCAATACAATAATATTTTTATAAGCAGAGAAGATTTTCTGGATTATAAAACAAAAGGAATTCCGTATACCGGATTTGTAATAGGAGAAGGGTATGCTTATGTGCAATATCAGGATTATTACGAGGATACAGATGGAACAGTCATAGATATGAATGACAATATATTGCCATACCAAATATGCATACCTAACATTGTTCAAATCCAATGCATTGATACCTCAAAGGAAATGAATAAAAAAAAGCCTCAGAGGGCTATTTAGCAAAAATGGATGCGCAAGATATGTAGTGTGTGAAGGAGATACCTTAGTATATATTGCAGAAATGTTTGATGTTACCGTTGAAGAATTAAAAAGATGGAATGACCTGTCAAGTGAGTATTCTATATCCACAGGACAAAGGTTATTAATAATTGACATAACGGAAAGAAGGATTATAGATATACCAAGACAGGTTTACCATGGTGAAATAAAAGAATTGAGGGGATTGGCAGCTTTTGAAATGGATATAAACTCTCCTTCTTCAAACATTCTAGGAGAAGGGCTAAGGTTATTCACAAAATTCTTTTATGATGGGGTTAATGCCCCTGTAATTTGGATTACAGGACATACACTTGGCGGTTTTTCTCAAACACCACAAGAAAGGGCACAAGCATTCATGGACTTTGCGCCCACAGCATTCATTGGAGGAACACTAAGAATTTTAGGACCTTGCAGTAAAATAAATAGTGGTCTTAATGGTTATAATGCTTATGTCAAATCTTCAATGTATAAACAAAATCTTTATAAGCCAAAAGGACAAGGATGGCAAAAAGAGGCTGGAAAAATGTTTCAACAGGCTAAACAACGTTTCAAAATGAGTGAAGAAGGTGTATCATTTATTGACATGATAGAAACTTTCAACTTTTGGAATGACACCTCGGAAGAACATTTTAATTGGTATAAAACTTCAACAGATACATTAAACAACAAAAACAATAAGTAATAATGAGTGCACCTGGTATATATTATCACGTTGGGAAATTCTTAGTTTGGATTTGGCATAATCATACACAGAAAAAAAAGATAAAATATGAAGATATTATATTTCAATATCCAATAAAACTATTCTGGATAGTTGGCATTATTGCAGGAATATTATTTATCATAATAGGATATGCGTTATTCAGACTGACAAAAGATCTCTAAGAGCAACGGAAAACTATAAATGGCAGTTTATTCTAAAACGAACCATAGAATGAATATTCAAAAGACAATAATAATGATTGATATTGTAGGACTGGAAAGTATAGGCAAATATATTATTTGGCTATGGAGTAAATATGTAAAACGAAAACATATACCTTATATGGACCTTGAGTTTCATTATCCCAACTATCTCTTTATAGTACTGGGAAGTATTGTATGTGCCATTATATTGGGCATAGCAATTGCCTATTTTTCAATTAAATAAGGAAAAGACCCCAATTGCCATATTAGATGCAGATTCCCAAAGCGAGCAGAATCAAGAACCGGGAAGTGGCTAAAACGGAAACGCCACAGGTATGATGTGATATACATCACCTTGTGACGTTTCTGTTTTAAGATGTATTTGTCTGCTGTTCTTACTTTTGCAGCAAGTATTCCCCTATTGAATGATACCGGTCTTTGATTGTGGCATTTTCATTGAATCCATTCAGACAATGGAGCAAGGCTTTCTCCAAAGTGGTGTATCTGCGGTTAAAACATTGCGGATTGTCCAGGCAATAGGCATTCAAGGCATATCTGTATGGGGCATATTCAGAATTATCCTCTTTGGTGATTTTCACATGCCAAGGAAAGTGTATCCGCAGGGTGAATGAGCGTGTTTCCCCTTTTGTAGTCCGTTCCTCTTCCTCCAGCATTTTTTTCACGAGAGACCTGTCCAGCAACGGATATCCATATTCCCTGTAATGTTTGATATGGCAGCAATACTCCGTTGCGTATTGCTTCAATTCTTCCGGTCTTATACCATAGTGCTCCCCATAGAAAAGCAGCACTTCCCTGCCTGTTACGATAACGGGCTTTCCGTCCGCTTCATGTTTAAATACCTGCCGTTCCATCTTTTCCCTGTCTGTCAGCAAGGCAAAACCGAAACATTCCGTAAGGGTGAAACTTTCCCTGCCGGGAACGGACAGCCCAATAAGCCTTTCCAATGTGTGGCAGTAAAAGAAAATACCGTCATCGGCCATACCGGTGTCCGGTGAAAGCATAATTCTTACATCCTTGACCTGACCGCTGTCCCTTTGGACAATCCGGCAATTCGCGTAATGTGGCTCACAAGCATTCTCTTTCTTGAACCTGTGGTATTTCTCCAAAATTTCGTTCCGGATTTCCTCCTTGTCGGTCAGGGCAACTCCCAATCCGCAGTTTTCGCACCACCCGTAATAAAAAGCTTCGTCCGTGAAGTGGTCGAACCCTTTTGTGTTGGGGTTTACCATTGCCTCACACCTGACATTGGCCGATCCGCATCTGCTGCACACTATATTATTTCCCATTGTTCTTCTGCTTTACGGGCGACTCACGGCCGCCCTTGTCATACAATTCGGTTGTTATTCTCTTAATTTATCTTTACCCGGTTCATCAGCTGTCCCGAAATTTCATGCAGTTCCCGGCAGCGTTCCGGCTGCTGTTCCCTTGCAAAGGCGGTGATTCCCTGTGTCAGTTTCCATAGCGTGGCCCCACCTGTAACTCCGTCGTCAGGATTGTTGTTCATCAGCAGTTTCTCGACCTCACGTCCTTCGTTTTTCAACAAGGCTCCTTTCTGCACCAGATTCTTCAGTTCCTTGTCGAAATCCACGTCTATCTCCGATGCTCCTTGAATTTCGATGGCCTTCTGCATGATGGTGTCTTTGCTGTACAGTCCTTTGGTCAGGTCGGAAACAGCCGATACGGTGGTCTGCGTGTCCAGTTCGTAGGTCTTTTTGGGAGAGGGACAGGGATTCCGGCAGTCGGCCTCCAAGGTGTATCTGCCGCATGACGGACTCCCTGACCATCCCGTTCAGGCACGCCCCGTTGAGCAGGAACGACCGCATATCGACCGATCCGTTGCCATAGTCGGATGTGGAGAAGCGTGCTCCTGCGAAGATGATGACCGTTCCGTTCTTACGGGTGGGTATCTCTATCGGAGTGGGCAGGATTGTCTCACACCATACTTTCGTGTCGTTCATATAGGCATCGGACACGACCGCTCCCTGTCCTCCCGCCTCACGGATGAAAGCGGTCAGGATATCCACCGAGTTCAGCCGACGGTAGGAGTCCGACAATACGCCCCGGACTTCCATTCCTACCGCCCGTATCAGTACCCGTGTACGCTCGGTCCATCCCGAATGCTCGTTCAGGATGGTGGCGCACAACTGTTTCTGCCAAACATCCCCGGCGGAAAGCTCGCGCAGGTATTTGGCGGGAATGCCCATCTTCTCCGAAATCTGGCTTATGGCGTTGCCGTGCAGGTTGAAGTTCCCTTCGGGCATTGCCATCTGTACCCTTCCTTCCGCTTTGAAAGAGATAACGGGGCGTTCCTTGCTACGTTGGCTTACCCCGATGGGAGCGATGAAATCCTGCGCGATCCGTCCCTCACTGAGCAGACGGTTGATGGTGTCCATGACACCGCCTTGCCTGCCTTCTATCATCCGCTGTACCTTGTTAATGACTACCTGGTTGAGGCCCTGCTGTTTCTGTACCGATGCAGTTGCCGGCATTACTGTTGTTTCCATAATACTATGTTTTTAATGTTGATGAATCAGAATTTATTCTTAGAACTTGTCTTGGTTGTTTTAGCATGTCCCATGTATGTTTCTTCTGACAAACGGATATAATCCTCTTCGCTATATCCGGTCAGCCCGAACAGTTCATAATATCCGGGGAAAGTTTTTTTTTCCCGCTTCCGGTATATGCATGCTGGTTCCCTTGTGGCAGCAGATGATATGCCGGACAAAGCGGTAACACTTGCAAAGATCAGCCACGACGGTATATTCGTTGTCCGTATGAGGTTCGTAATATCCACAGGAAAGATTGATGCAGGATACTTCCAGACCATTTCTTTTCAAAGCCGCCACATCTGTATTCAGTCCCTGTGCCGGCTTGTAGCCGTACTTCCGGACATCTATAGCTGAAATGAACTCGTTGGAGCAGAGCTTCATCCCATTGATTTGTGTTACCATATCTCCGTTCCCTTTCCGGTCACACTGAATCACGAACCGGCAATCGGAAAAGAAGGACATATCGGCATGGCTGCTGCCTATGCATCCCACCTCCTCCTGTACGAAGAAGGCGCATTTCACCGTCTTGCAATCCTCAAGGCATTTCAGGCAGATCCAGATGCCGTTCTTGTCATCCGCACCGATTCCGGTCATCCGTTTACGCTTGTGATCATAGCCGACAATCATTGAGTCCGCCACAAGATGGGCTGCATAAGAGCCTGTCTTGCGCCGGTGTACCTCGTCCATGTGCGCCACGACACAGGGGTAGCTTTCCCGGTTGCCTTTGACCGCATAGATGTTTCCGTACCTGTCTTGCCGGAAAGGAATCTCCATCCTTTTGAGTTCCTCTATGATGAATTTAGCCATCTTCCCCTCTCTGCCAGAGGGGGAAGAAATGCCGTAAAGAGCCATTAGTTTTTCCATGATAATGATATTTTAGGAAATGAACAATTTTTCGATTTGCAGGTATCGTCTGAATTCCGGTACGGGACGCCCTTTACGAAAGAGGAAAGACGGATATTTCTTTCCTTTATATTCCACTGATAATCCTTTCAGGACTTTCCCAAATACGGTAGATACATAGTACATATCCTGACAGTTCTTGCAGAATGCCGCATCCGGGAAGGTATGTATCTTCCCACATTTGGGACATACATATTTTTTCCTGTTTGCACACCCTTCCGTGCTCCGGCAGGTGGCTATGCTCGTGTCGCCCTCCGTATTTCTCAGTTCCAGGTTACCGTCCGTCAGATGGAGGCTGTAGAACGTGTCGAGGTAAGGCACCCCTTTCTTGTGCCACCTGCAGGCGGGCACTTTCACCGTCAAAGAAACCTGTATATTATCTCCGGCCGCCCATTCCTGCCCCTCAATGGGATTCAGTACGGTGAAATCCGTTGTATGTGTATAATCGTTGTATCTGCGTCGCAACAGGATGCCTGCCTCCTGCGCCTGCTTGCGGATCAGTTCGACGACGAATGCGTGTGAGGAATAGATACGATCCAGCAGGGAGGCGGCAATCGGTGTGTTTATTGATTTCCACAATGTTATCTCGTTCCATACAATGGCCCGTCCGACCACATTGCTGCTGTCATCCTTTGCCACGAGTATTTTGGCTCCTGCGAAATTGGCATAGAAATCCGCTGCATTACGGGCCTTGTCTTCATATCTCATACAGGAGTTGTGCAGGCTGGATTCGCTACCGTCAGATATGGGACTATAGTTGCTTTCCAGATAAGCCTCCATAAAATCGTTCATACTGTCATGCAGTCTGATTGTGACCTTGCTGTCCAGCGAGATGGCGCTGCAGAAATAGTTGATTTCATCGGGCTGGTACGGTCCCAGATTTTTGAACAGCTCGATAAACGTGGACGGTTCCAGATCTGTCCGGTTCTCCGGAAACCAGGGTGCCTGCGGATTGTTCCGGTCCGGGAAATTGGGATGGGCCAAGTCTTTGTTGCATGCCGTGAACACGATCCGGATTTTCTTGAACGTGCCGGTTTCCGTCCGTTTGCGTTTGGTGGAGAAAAAATTGTAGGACCCCCGTATGACTTCTTCCACCGGTACATTCTTTTTTACTTCCGAAAGGATATCTTTGGCTATTACACTTCCGTTTTCCGCCGCATGGGTCAGGCGGGATTTCAATTCGTTGCTAACATTCAGTTTCATAATCATTCGGTTTATTGTTTATAAATTCTGTTGTTTATATGGCAATTGTTTCTTGCCAGGCTGCATTTGGCGCAATTTCTCTTTCCGCTTTCTGAGCAGGTCAACGGACATGTTCCTGCTTGTCCGATATTCCTCCTCACTCATCCGGCGAATGGAGGGAATGCCCGTCTGGGTCAGCGTATGGTTTACCATCCAGCCGTCCATGAAGTTTTCGGGGCAGAGGCTGTCATGGTGGATGACCTCACCTATGCAGCCATGTACGAGCATGTTGCAAACGGTCATCAGGCAACAGGTACGGCTGACATCCTCTGCAACCAGATAATTACCCAGGTGGCGTACATGATATGCCAGCAGCAGCCTTCCGCTTCCGCATGTCGGGTCACAGATACGTTTTCCTATCGCTGTCTCCCCCGAATCGGTACATAAAACCATCAGGTCGCAGATATCCGGCGGAGTGAAGAACTGTCCGTTCACCTGCCGACCGCTTTTGGAGGATATTGCCATGAAGAGGTCACCGAACGCATCAAACCATCCGCCGGATTGCAATTCCCGCTGCATGAGCCGTATCCATCCGGTAAGCATTTCCATAAAATGCCTGTTCTGCTGCCGTTTGTATTTCCAGTCCATAAGGGGCGGTGCGCCGGGAGAGAACCCGTGAATGACATAACGCAGGAAATCGTTGAAAACGGATATCGGATCGTAGCCGTTCGAATAGGCGAAATCACAGACCATTTTCTCAAGCGGACGTATCGCCTGCGGTGTGTTGTATGGTGCCATATTACTCTGATTTTTTATAGATTGTTACTATATGTCTTTTATGGTCAGTCTGTATCCTGACGGGAGAAATGCCAAGGAAAGAGAGATGGGTGTCCGCTTTCAGCATGTTCCATTCCCATGTGGGAAGTTCCTTCCATTCCATACGGTATGCCCAGAGTATGAACAGACCGGGACGGAATCCGTTGAAAAGCTTTCCGTGCAGAATCCCGACCAGCCGTTCCAGTTCTTCCCGCGAGTAAAGGGTGAATGCCTCATTCCGATAGACAAAGGCATCAGCCGGTTCAATATCCGGCTGACACTCGATGAGGTATCTCGTCCATTCTTTTGTGGTGTACTTTCCGTACAGAGGATCGGGTTCCGTGTATTTCCATGCCCTGACGAATGTGTGGAAGAGGACGGCACCGTTCCTGTGCCTTCCGGTATGCCCCCACATCCGGAACTGTTTGCTGCGTATGCCATCGGGAATCAGCAATTCCGGATCGGTTGTAACCCAAGGGCCTCCTTCCGTATTGTAACCGGTACACTTTTCATTTTCATGGCAAAAAGGTGTTTGTGGGAGAAGGCAGATATGAACTTCCCGGTCATCGCCCCTTTCAATGTGTGCCTGCGGATAATAGTCACCGCCACGGGTGATATAAGTGACAACGTCTCCTGCAGTCGGTAAACCGACTCTTTCCCTGTCCTCCCGCATCCTTGAAATCAGCCGGTTCACCTTCTCCACATCACATTCCTTTATGGAGCAGGCACACCCTTCATGCCTGTTGAGCAGAGTCAGACTTTCCAGGTCATAAAAATTACCGTACTTCATATTGAGATCGTTTTTGTTGATACAATTTGACCTGACGAGTAACCATGTCGCAGAACTTCTGTCCGTTCTTCTTCTCGCTTCTGAAATAGGCAATCATGTCCCAGAGATTCCGATTGAAGTAGCCGGTCCATTTTTCGTAATAGTGACTTCCATAGACCTTTCCGAACGTTTCCTCGAAAAGTGCAGGAGTCAGCCCTTCATCCCCGTGGTGGTTGTATTGCCACAGGGAGACAAGCAGCAGCTGGTTATAATCCAGTGTTTCCATATCTGTTCTTTTTTAAGTAAAACATCGGCCTACATGGGTAGGCATTTTTATTTCTTGATGTCTTTCCAGTCTGTTTTCCGGGGATTGCGGCAAGGCTTGGCGAAAGAAAATACCGCAGCGAAGCGAGGATGATTTTCTTTCAGCCAACCCAGCCCCTGAAAGGGGCCGCCTTGCACAATCAGCCCGGAAAACGGCTATCTTTACAGCAAGAAATGAAAAAGCAGACCTCGGATTCTCTGTTCTGAAGTCTGCTTTTCGGTCATTGTCAAGTTTCATGTTTTTCAGGTATGTATCTGCCATCCGTGGAACGGCTGCAATGTTACGGCAAATGATTTGTCCGGTATTCCGTGATAGAGCAGACCTCCTATGATACCTATTCTTCCATCAGCATAATGCTGGGTAAAGCCGAACGAGTATGGGGCATGGTCATAGTAGAGTGAAATCTCACTGGGATAGTCAGGATTCCCTTCCCAACTCTTCAACCGTTCCAAGCACTTTTGAAGTGAGGTGTCACCAATGGATTCGGCATAGCGCTTTACGTTCTCGAAATGTTCTTCATTCAGGATTTTCATAACTTTGGTGTTTTATCTGTTAAACAATGAAAAAGCAACTCCGGCTTTTCAGCACTGGAGTCCGCTTTTCGGTCATACTTGAATTCCATGTCGTCAAATAAAGGGTAAGTCGGTATCTTCCAGCATGGGCGCGAGCATCCGGCACATTTCGTAAGACGCTTGATTTCGGCTGTCAATCCGGCACGACTCACGTTTTGCCATGGCGATGATACATACCTTTATTGTTTTGAAAAATGTCTGTTCCAAGGTCTTATGGAAAAACGGGAGTGTCTCTGCAAAACGTTCGGGACTGAATCCCGTATCATTCAGTGCCTGTTCCAGTGCCTTTGCCGCCTTATACTCCCGGCTTTGTTCCAACCGTTCCGGTAAACCTCCGGACTGCGCTATATGGAGCTGGCGTTCCAGTTCGGTAACGGCTGCCGAGAGCAACAGCTTGATGGCATCCGGATTTCCGATGCCGAATTTCCGGTTGTCGGTTGTGTGAAATTCGATCAGGTTTACAGAGCCGTTCTCCTGAAGATTTCTGTAGTGCGTCAGGTTCTCACCCAGCATCTTTGTTCTTTGATTATCCATAGTTTTATTCATTTTCAAGATGTGTAAAAGACTCGTCTGTTTTCAGTCAATCCAAAACGTGCCGCAATGCGGACATTTGGTACCGCATGGGAAGCTGTTTATATAATAGGTATCTCTGTGGCGTTTATGGTTCATGTCTCCAAAAGTACATCCGCCTTCCCGAAACCTTTTTTCATAAAGAGCTTCCTGCTTCTGATATTCATTTATGTGACTCTTCTGCAAAGTGACTTCCAGAGACATCATTCCGGTTTCCCAACGGGTGGAATCACACCAGCTGTTCAACAACCCGCAAATTTCATTCGCATAGGAATAATGTACCTGAGAATCCACAAAAAGATTGTCCCTGTAAAACGGAAGGGTGATGTCAGTCTGAAGACTTACATGATACCCCGCACCATTCCGGCTGTCTACAATAGCAACAATGACACCTCCATAGAATCGGATGCGCTTGAAATCATGTGAAGTATCTCCCGTAATCAGTCTGGAGAATATGGCATTGAAATAGATGCGGAGTTCGCCACCGTACGGAGCATTGAACAGAAGTTCATGGAGTTCATCGGTAAACAGCCCTTCCTTCAGTTGAAGCGCCCGTCTGATTTTATGAAGAGAGACCGTTTCGGATTCTCCGCGCCCACAGCCCCCATACACATAGCCCTCGATTTCGACTCCAAGGGAGTAGAACATATTGGTTACAGCGGAATTGTCTATCAGTTCTTCTGCCGGATCGGTATTGTTCCGTTCGTAAAGCAGGTCTTTTATCTTCTCCTCATGTCGGATATATTCGGCGGATTTCCCGTCCGCTTCCATCTCATTCCGTATCTCCGAGAGATACCCTTGCAGGTTGCCATGTTCCTGATCGGCATACCACTCCAGGATTTGTTCTTCCAACGGACTGAGACTGTTCCGACGGATGCACTGCTCCTGCAAATCATCATGGCTGTCCAAATTCTCCCGGTAGTCCACGTAATAGAGGCTGACCGAATGAGGAACATAGTCCGTCCAGGATTGTTTTTCCTTCTTCATACCGCTTCCTCCTCTGTCTTTAATGTTGTCACATCATCCACTCCGTTGACGGGCGGCAAACAATCTATGATATATGACAGATGTCCGGCAAAGGCTTCATCCGGCCGGAAGTTTACCTCATTCCCGTATTCATTCTCCACACCATAGAGGCGCAAGTTGCCGTTCTCAATGGTAACCCTGCAAATCAGCACATCAGCCGGAGCCAGTTGTACGCTGCCTGTATTGACAGCAATGACGGGGCATTCCCCATCATTGCTGTTCCATTCATAGGAAGCTCCATGCAGTTCTATGGCTGCATACAATTCTCTGTATTCCATTTCTTTGATAGCCCTTATCCGGGCGTAAAAGTCTGTATGGTTCATATTGCGTTTTTTTTGTTGGATTTCTGATACATGTGCAGGATGGAAACCCTGCCGGGAACCCATCCTGCATACTGATTCAAGCCTGCACTTCCTTCTTTTCCATTCTGATACTCCGCAGCTTGTACAGCAGGTAATGGAACAGTTCCAGGTCGTAGATGCGGTAAAAGAACTTTTCCCCTGTTTCTTTGACCGTTCCGGCGAAAGACACAGACTCTCGGTTGGTGGGATATTGCAGAAAATCCCCGTTTGCTGACAGGGTATGTCTGTTTTGCACCACTCTTTCCAGGAATCTGCCCATATCGTCGTTTCCCTCATAGCCGGAGAAGTAGAGGAAATGATGGCGGCGCAAGCTTTGGAGAACCCTGGCTGTTTCCTGTCTTGCATCCTTGCCGGAGGATTCGTCCGTACCTTTCACCAGGTTGCAGATGAATTTCTTCTCTCCATTTTTGTCAAGAAACAGATATGGGACTATAACTGTGAAACTATGCCGTGTATGGTCAAATATTCCCATTGGTTTTTCTTTGAGGATGCCGCCTTTGAATGTGACCTTCCGGTAATGTCTGTCCATTTGCTGTTCCAAATCCTTTCTTGGTGTGTTCACGGAACGCAGCCCCGTAAAATACCGTCCGTCTGTCCGGAAGCAGAACCGGTGAATGCCGGCATGATACGGCTCGCTCATGAAAAAGAAATTCCGGGTGTGCCGGATGGGTGGCTGGGTGTCCATATAGTCAAAATAGTCCTCTTCCGTAATTTCACAGAACGGGGCGCAGAGAGACTGCAGGTGGATCTGCATTTTTTTGCAGATGGCATTCCCGGGCACGGCAATGAGGCTGGGGTTATTTTCCCTTTCCCTCAATTCTTCCAGTGTTTCGTGACCATAATCACTATGTATCCCATCAGACATGACGGTCACGCAACTTCCGTCAAAGCAACGTGAATCAATGATGAATCTCAAATTGTCGTTTTTCATGGCTCAGATGTTTTGAAGGTCCAACAATCTTTTTGCGGCACCGAGGGCATTGGAGGTAAGCTGCCGTTGCCATGCCTTGTTTTTGGGTGACCAGCGGAATCCGGAGGATTTCAGTTCCTTTCGTCTGCTGTCTTCGGGAATCCTGTCAAACAGGATCTGAAGGCGGTCTTCCCCATAGTTCCATACAAGTGTCCCGCCCTCGAACGGCACTTCCTTGTTTTCCCGGCTTTGCATCGCTTTCAGCTTTTCGCGCATCCGTTCCGCCAGTTCCGGCAATTGGAAGAATTTGTTTCTCGGTGTGATTACGGGTTTCTTCACCCTTGCGTTATATTCGGAAATGAAGTCCACGGCCCTACGGACGATTTCCACTTCCCCGTGATTGGCCAGGGTGGATACCTTGTTCAGGATGCTGCTGACAAACAGGGCACGGCTATAGCCCCGGCATTGTCCGGTATCAATCCCATGGATGGTGTCGGCACTGCTCTTGATGTCGCGTTTGAGCGTCTGCCATGCCTTTTCCTGTTTCTCTTCCTCCGGTCGTGCGGCTTCCTTTTTCCGTCTGACGGTTTCAAGAACTTTTTTCCGCCAATTGCGGAATTCTTCGTAACGGTTCTGATAGCTTCTGTTCGCTTTTTCCTGCCTGTAGTAATCAAATCCGCTCCGTCCCGTCACCATCGGGTTGGCACAGCGGGAGAGGACCGAGAGCTGGGCGGACAACTTCTGCCGGTAGGCGGCGATGTATGTATCCCGTTCCTCTTCCGGCATGAGTTGCAGGTCGTTGTGCAGCTCCTCTCCGTAGATCATGATGTCCGTCTCGCCGCGAATCTCCGGATTGAAGGAACTCCAGGCGTATGCGTCGCAAGCCTGTTTCCACATATCATCCAAATAGGCAGGATGTTTGAATGCTACGGCTTGCCAGTCTTTGAAATCCCTGGAATGCAATTCATTCCGTTCTTCCGGATTCCCATACAGGTGTGTGTAATTGGACATTCCATGATGCTCCTTTCTGAAAAGGAACGGTACGGGGGATAGTCCGTACCTTTTTTCCGGATCATCGTGACCCTGTGTGCATTCTCTATGGTTAGGTCTGCTACTTGTTCCTCGCAGATCTTTGCTGTTGTTTCATTCATAATCATTACTTTTTTAAATGTCAGCCGTAAATCATTTCTTCCAGTTCATCGTCCGTCAACAGGCGGATCTCTTCGTCCGAACAATAGTAAGCGATTTCTTCGTCCAAATCGAATGCTGCCGGATCAAGGCTTCTGATGCCATCCAGCAGTTCCTGTTCCAGTCTTTCTACGGAAACCAGATAGTTTCCATCTTTGCCTTGCACTTCCCGTGCAGGATAGCTCATTTCCCGATAAACCAACATCGTCATTTCCGGATTGGCTTCCTGCTGTCCTTTGCTTGTCGTCTTTCTGTTCATACCTTTATTTTTTTAAGTTTGACATGATCGGCTCCATGGAGCCGGATTTTCGTTTTCTTACTTGCCGGGCTGTCCTTTGTCGGGGATTGAGCAAGGCTTGGCAAAAGAAAATACCGCAGCGAAGCGAGGATGATTTTCTTTTAGCCAACCAGCCCCTGAAAGGGGCCGCCTTGCGCAATCAACCCGACAAATGGCTATATTTGCAGGTAAGAAATTGAAAGGACGGCAGGATATTGTGAATTATAGATTACAAAAAAAGACCATCCCTACGGGGGACGGGCTTAATGACTGAATTTATATACTTATTGTGCAAGACGCTCCTTCACGCTGTTCATTGCTTCTTTCTAGGCTGCTGTTCATGACCCGTGCATAATGCTGTGTCATACGTGTGGAGGCATGGCCGAGCATGACGGAAACATCTTGAAGAGGCACATTGTTGGCAAGCGTGACCGTAGTCCCGAAAGTGTGACGGGCAACGTGCGTGGTCAGATTCTTCTTAATGCTGCAGAAATCGGCTATTTCCTTGAGATAGCTGTTCATCTTCTGGTTGCACATGACGGGCAAACAGCATCCTTTCTTAATGCAGGTCGGATGTTCCTTGTATTTCTCCAATATGGCCAGGGGTACGGGCAGCAATGGAATATTGCTGATGGAAGAGGCCTTCCTACGGTGTTCCAATTTGACCCTTCCTTTTCTTATCCACCAGTCTCCGAGATTGTCCTGTACCAGATTCTCTTTGTTCAGACTGGCAACATCGGAGAATGCCAGACCGGTGAAGCACGCAAAGACAAAGACATCCCTGACCAGTTCAAGCCGTGGAATGGTGAATTTCTTTTTCATTACGGTCTGCAACTCGTCGTAGGTCAGGAATACCGGATCGGTCTCGTCCTGCTCCATCTTGTAACCGTAAAAGGGATTCTTGCGCATCCATTCCTTTGCCAATGCCATATTGGTAAATTTCTTGAAGCATTTCATATAACGGACTATCGTGTTCCGGCACAGTCCCGCCTCCGTTTTCAGGTAAATGTCAAACGCACGGATGAACTCCGGTGTCAGCTCATGGAAAGTGACATCCTCCTTTCCATAATAAGAGGGGATGAGCAGCTGTAATTTCTTCACCACGTTCTTATACCGGTTGATCGTGACGGGAGAGTAGTCTATACCCGCCAATGTTTCCATTTCCTTGATGCCTTCCCTCATGGTGCCGAGCAGTGTACGCATTTCGGTGTCTTTCCCGAAAACACGTTTAAGAATCAGTTTTGGGGTAATCAGGGCCTGTTCCAATACCAGTTCCTTGTGTTTTTCCAAGGCGCGTGCGTGCAGTTCGGCAATATAGGCGTTCAGTGCCACTGATGCCCTGTCCCTGCCTTTACTGCATCCTTTGGCGGCGTTCCATAAGTTCAGGGGTACGCTTCTTTGGATACGTACATCGTCATAGTCTCCATTGATGGTTATCCGCATCAATACCGGTGCCTCACCGTTTTTCAACAATTTCGTTTTAAGCACGAAAAACAGAATGTTCATTGTTCCTTGTTTCATCACTTTTGTTTTTTGAGGTGTTACATTCAATTGTTTCGTCAAAACCGGATGGCATGAGGACGTGGAGCGAAATGTTAAATTCGGTGGCTTTTTTGAGGGACTTGTGGAAAAGCCATAAAAATCCCATTTTTCTCAGGTTCGAATTGCCTTTTGTATCCCGGGTTCGATTCCTTTTTTTTATCCTGATGGGAAATACCGAATTTTTAAATTTCTTTCACTTTTTCGACTTCATCCGGTCATGTGTGCAAAATTACTTTTTCACACCGGAGATTGGAATTGTCAAACAGCTGAAAAACAATGAAGTATGGTGCATATTTATGGCTTTTTCAAAAGCCTTAAAAAAAGCCACTGAATTGGCAAAATCCAACTTCACAAATATGTAGCGGAATGCGTAGTGAGGGTAAAAAAAGAACCCTTGAACTATCTCTAATTCAAGGGTTTTTCATGTGTGAAAAGCATTTATGTACTTTCTTTGGTGGTGCCACCAGGAATCGAACCGGGGACACTAAGGATTTTCAGTCCTTTGCTCTACCAACTGAGCTATGGCACCAAAATGGTTATCGGTAGAGCTTTTCACTTTGTAATAGAAGACCTCTCAGAAACTATTGTTTCTTGTTTTCGGTTGCAAAGGTAGGCATATTTTTTGATTCTACAAATTTTTTGCAAATTTTCTATGAAATTCTTTTTGATTTCAAAAAAATGCTTTACCTTTGCACTCGCAAAACAGAAACGGAATGTAGCGCAGTTGGTAGCGCACTACGTTCGGGACGTAGGGGTCGGGCGTTCGAGTCGCCTCATTCCGACATTGTAAAGGATAAGCCACTGAACTTCAGTGGCTTATCTCATTTTTAGCAAATCCGCCGGGACGAAATCGGGACACCCTATTTTATGGGTCAAATTCTATTCTCGGATTATAATGCTAACATCCTACCAGCCGAATATTTTTTGTGAAAGTATATAGGGAGGTAAGAGTTTTTCGTTATCTTTGCTCCCTACATGATAAAACTGATTTTATTTTCCTGTTAACCATTAGGATCATAAGATATACCTTCTTGATGATTTCTTTAAGTAAAAAATGAGAATTAATGAATATGAGAAATTTGTTTTTGACTTTAGCTTTCGGTCTATGTTCCGGCGTATTCGCCCAAAATACGACTGTTTTTGAATCTCCTATTATGGGGTGGAGCTCATGGAATACCTATCGGGTTCATATCAATGACACCTTAATAATAAGGCAAGCGGATGCTATGGTGCAAAAAGGACTGAAAGAAGTGGGCTATTCCTATGTGAATATAGATGACGGTTTTTTTGGATGGCGGGATGAAAAAGGAGTGATGCGAACACATCCCGAGCGTTTCCCGAACGGATTGAAGGGAGTGGCGGATCATATTCATTCTTTAGGATTGAAAGCCGGTATTTATTCGGATGCGGGAAGCAATACTTGCGGTTCCATCTGGGATAAAGATATGAACGGCATAGGTTCCGGTTTGTATGGACATGAATTTCAGGATGCCACGTTGTTATTTTAAAGAGTGGGGATTTGATTTTATCAAGATTGATTATTGCGGAGCCGGTCAGGAATTGAATCTGGAAGAAGAAAAACGATATACCGAAATACGCCAGGCTATAGATAATCTGGGTTGCGGACATGTTTCTATTAATATCTGTCGATGGGCTTTCCCAGGTACTTGGGCTAGAAACCTTGCTCGTTCATGGCGAATCAGTGCGGATATCCGCCCGGAGTGGGGATCAGTAAAATATATCATCGATAAAAATCTTTATCTGTCTGCCTATGCGGGAGAAGGTCATTATAATGATATGGATATGTTGGAGATAGGTCGAGGGCTAAAACCTGAAGAGGAAGAGGTACATTTTGGAATGTGGTGTATCATGAGTTCACCTTTGTTGATAGGATGTGATCTGACAACCATTCCGGAGACGTCATTAAAACTGTTGAAAAATAAAGAACTGATAGCTTTGAACCAAGACCCTTTAGGATTGCAGGCATACGTTGTTCAGCATGAAAATGAAGGGTATGTGTTGGTGAAGGATATAGAACGAAAGCGTGGTAATGTACGTGCGGTTGCTTTATACAATCCTTCGGATACGATTTGTAGCTTTACAGTTCCGATGAATATTTTGGAATTAGGAGGAAAGGTTAAGGCACGCGATCTGGTGAAACACCAGGATTTACCGGAGATAAAAGGGGGTGTTCTGAATCGAGAATTACCTCCCCATAGTGTGCTGATTTTACGTATGGAGTCCGAGAAGAGATTGGAAGCGACTGTTTATGAAGCGGAATGGGCTTATCTGCCTTGTTTCAATGATTTGGGAAAGACTCCGAAAAGCATCGTATATGCTCCGTTACATGAAGCATCCGGAGGCATGAAGGTAAGTTATCTGGGAGGGCGGAAAGAGAATTTTGCAGAATGGAAAGAGGTGTACAGCGAGCAGGGCGGTGAATATGAAATGACTATCCGCTATGTGCCTAAAGCAGACCGTAAGCTGGAAGTCTGTGTGAATAATGAAAAAAGGATTCTTCTTGATTCGCTGTCGGCGGATGAGACTCAAAAGATAGCTTCGATTACTGTTCCGGTGCATTTGAAGGCAGGGAATAATAAGATACGTATGGGAAGCTCATTTTGCTGGGCTCCAGATATAGACTGTTTTACTTTGAAAAAAGTAAGTGAGTAGGCTGATAAGATCTATCTTCTTGAAGTACCACTTTGATAAAAAGTAAGAATATGAGTGTAACAAATGTCACCCGTGAGGAATTGTGGGCAAAGCAACATTTGTCTTGCAAAAACATGGATTATGCGGTATGGGAACGGGATAAATCCATGCTCCAGAAGTTGTCCAGAATCAATGGCGGCTGTTCTTTCGTGGTGGATGTATATAAAGGATGTTATGCGTATGCTTCTACGGGTTTTGTCGATTGGTTGGGGTATGACAGGCACAAGATAGAAACATTGGAAAAACAGGGTGATTATCTGGAGTCACGTATTCATCCGCATGATCGTTCCCAATTGGAAGACTTGCAAGTCAGGCTGGGGAAGTTCATTTATAACCAGCCTTTTGAACATCGGAATGACTATTGTAATGTGTATAGTTTCCGTATACTCAATGCTCGTGGAAACTATGTGCGTGTAACAAGCAGGCATCAAGTTTTGGAACAGAGCCATGACGGAAAAGCATGGCTCATTATAGGGAATATGAGTATGGCTCCCGGTCAGAAAGAATCAGAACAGGTGGAATGTACTGTGCTGAATCTGAGAAATGGAGAAATGTTTTCACCCGGTGTTGTGATAATGAATCCGGCTTTCGGTCTTACCGGACGTGAAATGGAGATATTACGCCTCATCCAACGAGGATTCTTAAGCAAAGAAATTGCCGATAAATTATGTATCAGTATTCATACCGTCCATATTCACCGGCAAAATCTGTTGCGTAAGCTGGGAGTACAAAACTCTTTGGAGGCAATACGCCTAGGACAGGAGTCGGGGCTGTTAAGCTGATGCCCGATTTCATCGGGTCAAGGCATCCATTCTACTACTCCTGTAACAGGATGCTGCTTTCTCCATTCCTTAAATCCGCTATAATCCCGCACCCCATCCCGGATGACTGCCTGATAATACTCCACTCCGATGATTTTCTCGGTTTCCGGTGTTTCATATTTTAATCTTAGAATAGTTTCCCGTATTTCATCGGTCATAATTTCCGAAATGCGTTGGGCTACCTTTTCAAAATAACCGTCATAACGTGAACCTTCCCGGATGTGAATCATATCCATCTGCCAAAGTTCATTTTCTTCATTTTGATACCATGCATGCCATTCGATACAGGCTTCGGCAGTATGCAGCAGATTAGCGCATTCTATTCTTTTGATGGACGGATTCTCAGCTAGTCTGGCCATTGCCTGAAAGCTGTCCGTCAGGTTTAAGGGTGATGAATAAATATGGAAATCAATGTCCCTATGTTTCATCAGCAGCCCTGTTCTGAGTGAACCTACCAGATTAATTTTTGCACCGGCATCTTCCCATATCTGGATGATGTTCGTGTTTTTGATAACTTGCCAGGCTTTTTCCTGATTCTGTTTGGCAATGTCGAAAATATTCATACGCTGTCTTTTATAGTTGGTTTGCAAAAGTAGAGAAAAGCTTTCAAACTGAAGATAGTTATAAATAACTATTTATTGCCGGAATGAATCGGGAGAAAGGGGGTAACAAGGAACTTAGTAATGTTTCCTTTTCAAGTAAATGACAGATTGTATTCCCAACATGATGACAAACAGATATTCGGTTGTCATATATACCGCTAAAGGTGCATGTACACAGTGGCTCAGCCAGTAAAAGATAAAGAAGATATACCATAATGGTAACCACTTGGAAGATAAAGGCAATTTTTGTCTTTCCGGTTCCGGTGACGGCACTGATGTAGACATATCCGGGTACTGCGAATATATAATTGAACAGCATGACGATGAAAGGGGGGACAGTGTGTTGCACCAGTGTTTCGTTGTTGGTGTAAAATCCGATAATCCAATAATCACAAAACAATGCGACTCCTACCAGTGGAAAACCGATGGCATATCCCATTTTGATGATTTTGTGGCAGATAGGAAAAACACCTTTTTGTTGTCCGGCTCCTAAAAGATTGCTTACCAAGGAACCGTTGGTGGCTCCTAAAGAACTGACAATCACAAAAAAGAGGGTGGAAACGCTGCGGGTTATGTTGGAAACGGCCAGTTCCATCTTTCCTAAATGTTCGATGGCGATGAAGAACAGGAACCACGGCGCCATACTGATAAAAGAATGCAGCATGCTCCATACGGACAGGTAAAACAGTCTTTTCAATAGCTTTCCATCAAATATCGGTTGCAGTCCATACTTGTTTTTATCAATCTTTCTCCACATATGGATAAGGAGAATGATTAACGATCCCATTTCTGCTAGCGTTGAGGCTATTGCCGATCCTGCTATCCCAAATTTTAAGGTAAATATTAACAGGTAATTGAAAGGATGTTGATAAGTACGGCTGCTATTGCGGCCCAAGATAAGGACCTGGTCTTTATTATTCCCACAAAGAAAGCCCGGAGTGCCAGAAAGGGAAATGAAAATAAAAGTCCGAAACTGCGCCAGTCCAGATAGTCCGTTACAGCCTGATAGATTTCCGGTGAGGTAATTAATTGTTTCAAGAGGAAGGGGGAAAGGCCCTGTATCAACAAACATAAAGAGAGTGCTAGTCCGGAAAGGAAAAATAGTCCTTGAAAGAAGGTACGTCCTGTTTCTGCATAGTTCTGTTCTCCATTCCTGCGGGCAATCATGACTTGTAGTCCTATGCTGAAACCGAAGCCTAGCATATAAGTTGCCAGATAATATATTCCTGCCAAGGCAGATGCGCCAAGTTCCACTTCACCGACATGGCCCAGAAAGACGGCATCGGTAATGTTGATTAATTGCTCCATTAAAACGCTCATCATTACAGGAAGGTTGATGAGCCATATTTGTTTATATGTATAATTCATTGTTTAACTTAATGTATAACCATGCTTATGCACTTATCGGTTTAGGGATGGTGCACAATCTGTGTGGATTAATAATAAGGGTATAAAACTCTGTAACAAATCTTATTTAAGATCCGTCAAAATAGCCAAATAGTTTGGATTGGTAGTGCTATTCGTTGAATGTAGCTATATACAGAGTTGATGTTTCATTAGTTAAACAATTGTGTTTTGCAGGTTAAATCAAATCTCCTGGTTCGGCATAAATTTTGTATTCGCTCTCTAGTCCCTTGAAATCTTTTCTGAGGAGTACAATTTTAGCTTTGGGGGTAAGCCAAATGTTTAGTGGAATGGCATTCTTCTCTTGAAATGAAAATATAGTGCTGAATTCTTTTCTCAAAGACTCGTCTGAGGTTGCGGTATAATTAGGGAGTGAGAAAAATGAATTTATGTAGTTATACAGTATTTGTTTGCTTTTCATAGATCCCCCTTTTTCATATTTCTCATTTTTGGCATACAGCATAACAGATGGGACACCTTGATGGATATGGGTTTGCGTACTCAGATAATATCCGTCCAGATTATTTGCATAGCCTGTGGTAAAATCGGAGTCGGTTACGTCTTTCCAATTGAAGCAAGGAAATCTTTTTTATTTGTGATATCAATGGATATTGTATCACTACTATAGATTATTTCATTGTTTTTGTAACCTAGCAGATAAGTCTTGTATGTGCCGGGTGAATAATAAACATGTGCCCATTTGAAAAATGTTGTTTCCACATATCTGGCATAATTTGAATGACTGAATACTTTAAAGCTATTTGGGGAATGAGATGATTTCCACACTATGGAATCATACACTTCGCTTAGACAAGGTGCATCTTTACCAAAATCAAAAGATTGGTAGAATACAATAGGAGCAAATATGTTTTGAGAACTTGTTTCTGCTTCTAATATAATTTTGATCTCTTTATTTTCTGTTTCTTTATTTTGGCTACCATCCATATCGGCCTCTTCTTTGGAGCAAGACAAGACAAAGAAGGTAAGTAGTAAAAAACAGTAGAATATCTTTTTCATGTTTGTTTTTGAGTTGGGTAAATAGCTCTGTTTGTAATGTCGAAAACAAAGCTAGCAAATATATTTGATAATCTCAGCTTTGTATCCTATATTTTATTTTTGACTGATGATTTGATAATCAAAATCGGTAAACAAAGACTTTACAGAGATTCAAGAGGTTCCTGCACATACCTCATATACTCCTCATAGTCTATATACCTTCCACCCATTGACTTTAAGTGTGGGGTTTCAAACTGACAATCAATCAAGGTTCCTCCCAACTCCTGAAATGTTTGTGCCAGATAGATAAGCGCCAGTTTCGATGCATTGGGGACTAGAGAAAACATGCTTTCGCCGAAAAAACACTTTCCCAAAGTGACTCCATAGAGTCCGCCGACCAGACAAGATTCTTCCCATACTTCCACGCTGGTCGCGAAACCTTGCTCATGCAGGCGGATGTAGGCTTTCATGATATCTTTGCCCAACCATGCTCCCGTTTCTTCCATCCGCAGATTGCCGCAGGTTTGAATCACTTCATGGAATGCCTGGTTAAAACTGACTCCATATTGTTCTTTGTTCATAAAAGTACGCATGGAGTGAGAAATGTGAATCTCGTTAGGGAAAATCACAAACCGTTTCAGGGGACACCACCATTGTATCTGTTTTTCACGGAAAGCATACCAAGGGAATATGCCATTGGAATAGGCAAGGAGGAGACGGTCTACGGAGAGGTCGCCGCCCACTGCCAATAGTCCGTCCGGTTCGCCATAGTGAGGGTACGGGAAAAACTAAGTTTTTGAGTTAGTTGAAAGACCATTATTGTTTTTTTATTTATTGGATTCATATAATATCTTCTGTAGTAACTTCTCCGTATCTCTGCCTCTGCGGAGAAGTTGCCGATTCATTTAAAGGTATTACTCTTTGAGTACTTGCAAGCTCAATTCTCCGTTTCCTGCTGTCACTCTTACTTTACCTCCTGTTTTTAATGTTCCGAATAGGATTTCACGCATAAGCAGTGGCTTCAGCTGCGAAGTAATTACCCTGTCCATTTCCCTGGCACCATATTCTTTGGTGAAACCTAGTTTCAGCAGATGCTTATAGGCTTCCGGGCTGAGTTCCATTCCTACATGACGTGCAGACAGTTTGTTTTTCAGTTCGTTGAGTTTTTTGTTCAGGATGAGAGAAGCCATTCCGTAATCCATATCATGGAAGACGACTGTTGCAGACAACCGGTTGATGAATTCAGGTTTGAAAGTTTTCTTAACCTGTTTCAACATTGCCTCTCCGGCAGTAATTTGTCCGCTGAAACCTATAGAAGCTTGGTGCGCGAATTGTGCTCCGGCATTGGAGGTCATGATAAGTATAACATGGCGGCAGTCCGCTTTCCGTCCTTTGTTATCCGTCAGTACGGCATAGTCCATGACTTGCAGCAGGATATTGAATATATCAGGATGCGCTTTTTCTATTTCGTCAAGCAGTAACACACAGTTGGGAGTTTTGCGGATAGCATCTGTCAGCAGTCCGCCGTCTTCATAACCTATATATCCGGCAGGTGAGCCGATGAGTTTGGCCACTGTATGCTTTTCCGTATATTCGCTCATGTCAAAGCGTTGCAGGGCAATACCTAGTTCGGAGGCCAATACTTTGGCTACTTCCGTCTTTCCCACTCCGGTGGGGCCAACGAAGAGAAGGCTGGCCAGTGGTTTGTTTTCGTCCAGTAGCCCGGCTTTGGCCATTTGTACGGCTTCCACCACTTGGCAGACAGCTTCTTCCTGACCGTATATCTTTGCACTGATGCGTTCATGCAAGGTTTCTAATGTGGCATTGTCCTCTTCCTTCATGGCGAGTACATCCACTTTACAGATACGTGCCAGTATATCGGTTATCAATGCTTTGTCCACCGTTTGTGTTTCTGTATCTGTGGGGTGGATTTCACGATAAGCCCCGGCTTCGTCCACCAGGTCGATGGCCTTGTCGGGCAAAAAACGGTCGCTGATATACCGTGCGGCAGCTGTGACGGCATATGCTATCACTCCTTCTTCATAAACTACTCCATGGAACGTTTCGTACCTTTCTTTTAATCCTTCCACTATGTGGATAGTTTCTTCGATTCCGGGTTCCTGTATGTCAATCTGTTGGAAACGCCGTACCAATCCTCTGCTACGTGAAAAATAGCGGTTGAATTCTTCGTAAGTAGTGGAACCGATAAACCGGATCTCTCCTCCTTCCAAATAAGGCTTGAGCATATTAGAGGCATCCATCGAACCGTCTCCCGTCCGTCCGGCGCCTATCAGGTTATGTATTTCATCTATATATACAATGGCGTGTCCTTCTTTCCGTATTCCTTCCATAATGGCTTTCAGCCTTTTCTCGAATTCACCCCGATATTGTGTACCGGCCAATAAGTTGCCTAAATCCAGTTCGTAGATACGACAACCTGTGAGGCGTTCGGGAACATTGCCTGCTTCTATACGTGCAGCCAGTCCGTAGACCAGTGCGGTTTTTCCCACTCCCGGTTCACCCACGTGCAGAGGGTTGTTCTTTTCTTTGCGGCAGAGAACTTGAATGGTGCGTTCCAATTCCACATTCCGGCCTATAAGCGGATTCCGGTCTTGCAGACCTTCATTGAGGCAGGTGACGTAGTTGCGCCAAGGTTCGCTTTTCTCTTGCTCAGAGGAAGTTTCCTCTTGAAACTGATTCATGTGCTCGTAATTTGAAATGAGGGAGCTGAGAAACTCCGGCATATCTTCTCCCACTGTTTCTTTTAGCAGATAGCCGGCCCATGAATCTTCCAGTTGAAGCATTCCTTGTACCAGATGAGGAACATCCATTTCTTCTGCGCTTGAATGGCTGATTGTCATATAGGCATATTGCAGCAGCTCGGAGAGTTGACCTGAAATTTCCAACTCATATTCTATTTCTTGAGGAACTCGTTCCACTTTTTTCGACAGATATTCGGAAATGGACTGGGACAGTTCTTCCGGGGTACAAAAACACTCTGCCAATGCTTTTTGAAAAGGAACTTGTTCCAGCAATGCGCTCAATAAGTGTTCGGGCGTGATAAATTCATGCCGATATTGCATCGCTTGGCTCTGCGCAGAAGCGAAAGCGTAGTTCACCGAATCGGTATTTGGTATATCCATATCTTATTCTTGATTTTTTATTCTTCTTCCGGTGTAACCGTGAGTCGGAGAGGGAAACCCTCTTCACGAGCCATACGGGTGGCTTTTTGTACTTTTGACCGGGCGATATCATACGTATAGATGCCTATTACGGCCGATTCACTTTTGTGTACTTGCATCATCAAAGCTTCTGCTTCCATCGTTGATTTGAAAAAAACGGTAGTTAATATCTTTACAACAAATTCCATTGTAGTAAAGTCGTCATTGAAAATAGTAACTTTGAAGCGTCGCGGCTCGCGAAGGTCTATACGTTCTTTTTCTTTATAAGATGATTGTTGTTGTTCCATATTGGTATTTGTCATACGTACTTATGGCACAAAGGTAGGGAAAGTATTGGAAAGGTAGGGTAGGGAAGAGATGAATTTTGTAGACGGATGGTCTGGAGCTGATGTCTTGAATTCCTTTCATGCCTGTCTGTCATTCTTAAAACATCCATATATAATAAGATGTTTCAAGGATGACAGACGTGTATGAAAAATAAAATGTGAAAAAATTCAAGGATAAGAGGTGGAAACTTAGACTTTTTTGTGAACAAACTGGCCGTCAATCCAAATGGTGGCATGGTTTCCCCGGAACTTCAGCAGGATATATTCGGGGTCTTCCGGTCCTTTAGGAAAATGATGGATAAACCAGTCTTGCCATAACTCTTTCTTGGTGCCAGTGTCTGATACAACTTCCACTTCTCCGGTCATGGCCACGCTGTTTCCCTCTTTGTAGAAACATATGCCGGCTTTCGGATTAGAGCGGAAATCCTTTGTCTTTGCCGAACTGTTTCCTGTTGCAAACCAGATGGTTGTTAATCCTTCCGTTTTGATTTTACTCAAGGGAACCGGCCGGGGATACCCTTCTTTATTGATGGAAGTTAGTGTGACTACTTCACATTGTTGAAGCAAAGCTTTTGCTTTTTCTTTAAGTGATTCCATTGTTTCTTTTTAGTTTTTGATACGGTACAAAAGTAAGAAACGCCAGGATGGCTTCGTTGTAAAAAAACGACTTTTATAGTTTCAGATATGTTAATGTGGTTTCTTCCGTAACCGGTAAGGATAAAAAGGAACCGGGTGTATTGCCTGATAAGGCTTTTATTTCCTTACTCAAATGGGCTGTGTCATAGTATCCGGCCTCAATGGCAACAGAGAAGAGTTGATTGGAAGAGGTGGAACGCAGTAAATCCACTGCATTCTTGAATTTGATAATCCGGCTGTATTCCTTAGGGGAATATCCGGTCTGATGTTTGAACTTGCGCTCGAAGTGTCTTTGGCACAAGCATACATTTTCTACTAAAGAACGGATAGGCAGTTGGCCTTTGGAAAGGTTAATGCAATCTACTGCATATGATATCTGTTTTTCTATCTTGTTGTTAGTACATAAGGCTTGGGTGAGAAAAGATTCTATCAGTCTGATTTTGTCCTGTATGTACGGTTGTTCACATAATCTTTCTGCTAGCGAGTCGTTGAAGATACCTCCTGACTCAAAAGTGCTGATTCTTTGATTCCCAAGTTCTTCCAATGGTAATTGCATGAAGCGGAATAAACCGCAAGGCAGAAAACGGATACCAAACATATGGATGCTTTTCGCGTAGGTTATTAGGGTGGAGTATCGGCTCATGGGACCTACAAAATAAGAGCGGTAGGGTTGCATTATAAGACTTTCTTGTTCCGCTATGTCAGCTACTTCGCCAAGGGTGAAGATAAAATCGGTGCAACCGTCCGGCAATATGTTGATTTTCATCCCATAGTCCGGATTGCCTTTAAATTCCCAGTATTTGTCAATATAGGGGGCTAAAAGCAGGGAAGGCTGGTATTCATTATACATGAAGATTGTTATTTCTTTTTAGCAGCGATAGCTAGTAATACTCCCAGTACCCCCCAGATTACCATGCGTGGGATAATACCGAAGGTCTTGTTGTGATACACTCCTGTGCTGATGCGAAGCCCAAGCATTTCTCCCAAAGTAGCTAGAATGGCGAACTTCACAAAACTCATGACCATACCATGGATTGCATTGAAAGATTTGTACCATTCATAAATGGTATCGCTAATAAAAAAAGGGTAGAAACAATGCTATTACAAACAAAAAGAACAGAATATCACTCTTTTTCTATAGATAGAAATGTGTTTTTCATTAATATTTGCGACAAACATACGAAAAAATCTAAGTTCCTAACCAAACAATAATTTAAATTCGACGGCTCTTTATTTGTTATCTAGCTATAATCTTTTATCTTTGTTTCCCGTCATGGAATAAAATAAAAAGGTTATTATGAAAACAAAAGGATGGATTTTAACTGTAATTTGTAGTATGTTGTTATTGGTGGCGGGTATCACTTTTGCATCAATGGTGCTTGTCGGGCAACCGGCTTTGGCAAACGAATCATTGTGGTGGTGGATCTTGATAAATTTTGGTGTGATGGTTTTATTATTCGGGTATGGCGTGAAACGGGGAATCCAGATATTGCGTATCTTCAGCATACCGAAAAGCAAACTGACACGGGAACCAGGTGTCGTGGTTTGTGATTATAATATCAGCCTGAAAAAGTATGCTTTGTATAAATTGTGGGACATCCGTCATTTCAGTTTTTCTTTGTTGTTCATCATTTATATTTGTATTGCACTGTGTACAGGGCACTATATTGTTCCCGAAGAGCAAAGCCTGTTCAGTCTGCTGCTGATTTGGTTCTTGTGTCTTATTTATATCTTGATTATGCTGCCTGTCAGACTAAATAAGATTTATAAGCGGAGTATTGCGGGGCAGACTTGGGTAGAAATAACTCCGGAAGGGCTGACATATGATAAGGCGGAACTGAAACAGACATTCCCTTGGGAGGAGATAGCAGGTATAGCTCTTTATAAGACCTATTGCTTTCTGTATGATAAAAGAGGCGGTGAATTTTTGATTGTAACTTCGGATGAAAAGGTGAAAGAATCCCTTCTTTACTATTTAAATACGAAAAAATAATGAATTAAAGCTAAGTGTTTTTTATAATAAGGTTGTTCATATTATTATAATGTGTATTTTTGTAACAAAGTAATAATGAAAAACCTCTTAAGTATGAAAACACCTGTTCTCGCGCTATTCATTTCTTTAGTGGCATTTGGAGCCTGTGTGTCCAATAAACAAACCCAGCCGTCAACCGATTATACCCAATTGGTGAATCCGTTTATCGGAACCGATTTTACCGGCAATACTTATCCGGGAGCGCAAGCGCCTTTCGGAATGGTACAACTTAGTCCGGATAACGGTTTGCCCGGATGGGACCGTATTTCCGGTTATTTTTATCCGGACAGTACGATTGCCGGATTCAGTCATACCCATTTGTCGGGAACGGGAGCCGGAGACTTGTATGATATCTCTTTCATGCCTGTAACTTTGCCTTATCAGGAAGCGGAAGCTCCTTTAGGCATCTATTCCAAATTCTCTCATGCGGATGAAGAGGCTTCAGCTGGTTATTATCGCGTGTTGCTGAAAGATTATGATATCAATGTGGAGTTAACTGCTACAGAGCGTTGCGGTATACAGCGTTATACGTTTCCTGAAGGAGAGTCGGCTGTCTTTCTGAATCTGAAGAAAGCGATGAATTGGGACTTTACCAATGATTCTTATATTGAGATAATTGACTCATGCACCATTCAGGGATATCGTTTTTCCGAAGGATGGGCAAGAGGCCAGCATGTGTATTTCCGCACTCGTTTCTCCAAACCGTTTGCCTCGGTAGAGATGGATACTACTGCCATTGCTTTGAAAGGTAAACGTGTAGGTACGGCTTATATCGCCCGTTTTAATTTTGATACGGAAAAAGGAGAGCAGATTGTTCTGAGTACTGCTCTTTCGGGAGTAAGCATGGAAGGTGCTGCTAAAAACATGGCGGCTGAAGCACCTCACAATGATTTCGATAAATATTTGGCTGAAACTAAAGATAATTGGAACCGTCAGTTGGGAAAAATAGAGGTAACAGGTGATAACAAGGACGATAAGGTTAATTTTTATACAGCATTGTATCATACAATGATTGCCCCGACTATTTATAGTGATGTGGACGGGGCTTATTATGGTCCCGATAAGAAAATTCATCAGACGGATGGTTGGGTGAATTATGGAACTTTTTCATTGTGGGATACTTATCGTGCCGCACATCCGTTATTTACTTATACGGAACCTCAGCGTGTCAATGATATGGTGAAATCATTCATTGCTTTTTATGAACAGAACGGACGTTTGCCGGTATGGAATTTTTGGGGAAGTGAAACGGATATGATGATTGGCTACCACGCTGTACCTGTTATTGTCGATGCTTATTTGAAAGGTATTGGTGATTTTGATGCAGAGAAGGCATTGGAGGCTTGTGTGGCTACTGCTAACTTGGATGATTATCGCGGCATTGGTCTGTATAAAAAATTAGGATATATACCTTATAATATAAAGGATGAATATAATGCGGAAAATTGGTCGCTTTCCAAAACATTAGAATATGCTTTTGATGATTATTGCATAGCCGAAATGGCTCGGAAGATGGGGAGGACTCAATTAGCGGACGAATTCTACAAGCGTTCTCAGAATTATCGCAATGTGTTCAATCCGGCGTCAAGCTTCATGCAGCCGATAGATGATAAAGGAGTATTCCAACCTAATTTCAGCCCGGATGACTACACTGCCCACATTTGTGAAAGTAACGGTTGGCAGTACTTTTGGTCTGTACAGCAGGATATTAAGGGGCTAATTGCCTTGACTGGTGGTAAGGATCGTTTTACGGAAAAGTTGGATAGTATGTTTACTTATATCCCGGCTGGTAATGCAGATTTGCCTCTTTTCAGTACAGGTATGATTGGCCAGTATGCTCATGGTAATGAGCCTAGCCATCATGTGATTTATTTGTATAATAAGGTACGTCAGCCTTGGAAAACTCAGAAGTATGCGGCGCAGGTCATGCATGACCTTTATTTCAATGCACCTGCCGGACTGTGTGGAAATGAGGATTGTGGACAGATGTCTGCCTGGTATGTATTCAGTGCTATGGGATTTTATCCTGTCAATCCGGTAAGTGGTGAATATGAGATTGGTACGCCGTTGTTCCCCGAGATACAGATGCATCTGGATAATGGAAAAACGTTCACAGTACTGGCCCCTGGAGTAAGTCGTGAAAATATCTATATCCAGTCGGTGAAAGTAAATGGGCAACCATACGATAAGAGCTATATCACACACCGGCAAATAATGGATGGTGCTACTGTAGAATTTGAAATGGGTCCGGAACCGGGAAATATTTGGTATAGATAGATAATAATTGGTTCAACTTATTAAGAATTGTAATTGTACAGGAGGTGAGTTAAAAGTAATATTTGTTATCGTTTTGCTGTAGAGGCGGTTTGAATCTGCCTGAAAATTGTATGATGAGCGGAAGCTTTTTGCCTCTACAGTGGATGATTGGATCGTTATTTGGAACATTGGCTCTCTCCTTCATACAAAGGTGAATTATATAATATGAACGAGGAACTTGATGACACCTATAAGGCCGTCTTTCGTCAATGCTATCCTAAGCTGTTGTTCTATGCGACACGGCTGGTCGGTACCGAAGAAGCCGAAGATGTAGTGCAGGATGTTTTTGTGGAGTTGTGGAGGCGGAGAGATTCAGTCGTCATAGGAGAGCAGATTTTAGCTTTCCTTTATCGTTCTGTATATACCAAGGCTATAAATTTATTGAAGCATCAGGTTATAGAGAATAACTACAGTGCGGCAATGATAGAAATCTATGAACGAAAATTGCAATATTACCAGCCGGATCATGCCGAAGTCATTAAAAAGATAGAGAATCAGGAATTGCGTCAGGAAATTTTTGGAGCGATTAATGAATTGCCGGATAAATGTAAGGAGGTGTTTAAACTGAGCTATCTTCATGATATGAAAAACAAGGAAATCGCTGATACTCTTGGCATTTCTTTACGTACCGTAGAGGCACATATGTATAAGGCCTTGAAATTTTTGCGCGAACGTCTCAGCCATTTATTATTGTCATTGATTATATTTTCAGCAAAACTGCTAAGTGTTTTTACAAGTTGAATTGTTTACTATATGAATAGGGAAAAAGATGAGTAAACTTAACGAAGATATTATTATCAGGTATTTGGAAAACCGATGCTCGGAGGAGGATTTTGTTCTTATCAATGAATGGATGAAAGAATCTGATGAGAATGCCGGAGAGCTGTTCCGTATGGAGGAGATTTATCAGTTAGGTAAATTCCCCTTTGAGGAGGAAAATCTGGTAGTGAGGGCAGAGCGCAGGTTGGGTAGAAGATTGAAACGGGAAAATCAGAAGAAACAAGAGGTGTTCAAGCTTAGAAGTGTGTTGCGTTATGCAGCTGCTATAGTGGGTGTGATGGTGCTGGCTGCGGGATTGGCCTATTGGTTCCGGAATAAAGCGGAGGAATTGGTGGTAGCATCGGCTGCTCATGGACAAGTGCGTGAGATGTTGTTGCCTGACGGGACAAAAGTATGGTTGAACCAGTCGTCTGTTTTAAAATATCCGCGTGCTTTTGAAGGAAAGGAACGTCATGTATATCTGGATGGAGAAGCTTATTTTGAAGTAGCACGTAATCATGAGAAACCTTTCATGGTAAAAAGCCCGGCAATGGATGTCAGGGTCTTGGGAACCTCTTTCAATATAAAATGTCGTCCGGATAACAGTTTTGCGGAAACAACCTTGATAGAGGGTGAAGTTGAGGTAAAAGATAAATCGGACAAAGGAAGAATTACTTTTGTTGCCGGGACAAAAAAGCCGTTTTTAAACAGGGTAACAGGGCGGATGCAAGTAAAACAGGTCGATCCCAAGATGGAGATAGTCTGGCATAATGACTTGATTCCATTTGAAAAGTCATCTATTTTCCAGATTGCGGCAGCATTGGAACGGTTCTATGGAGTGAAGATAATCCTTTCACCGGATGTAGACAGTACTAATACTTATTCAGGTGTACTAGAAAAAGAAAGATAATATAGAGTCTGTGCTGAATTCTTTGCGTAACTCTATTCCTTTCAATTATAAGAAAGTAGATGATAACAATATATTTATCTCATCGGAAACAAAATAATTTTTAAATAAAGATCTAATGAAAAATCAACATGCTCTTAAGCGGCTGTCTTCTAGGGTTATTGTGTTTCACTGCATGTGATTCTGAGGGCAATGAAATGAATGATTACACCCATTATGTCAATCCTTTTATTGGTACAGGAGGCCATGGGCATACTCATCCGGGTGCTATGGTTCCTCATGGCATGATACAGCCGGGGCCGGATACTCGTATTGACGGTTGGGATTCCTGTTCCGGATATTATTATGAAGATACTACGATCAATGGTTTTGCCCATACACGTCTTAGTGGTACAGGGTGTGCGGATTTCGGAGATTTCCTGTTGATGCCGACTGTAGGTGTGCAGCGTACTGATTTCTTGGGAACAGAAAGCCAGAAGCGTCCTTTCGCATCGGCTTTTTCTCATGAAAAGGAATATGCCGAACCGGGATATTATTCTGTTTTTCTGGATACATACGGGGTAAAAGCCGAACTGACTTCGACAGAGCGTGCGGCAATGCATCGGTATACTTTTCCGGAAAGTAAGGAGTCTGGATTTATCTTGGATATGGACTATAATATTCAGCAACAAATCAATCAGGTAATGGAAGTGGAGGCAGTGAATGATACTGTGTTGCGGGGGCGCAAACGCAGTGCCTATTGGGCATACCGACAGGATCTTTATTTTTATGCCGTATTTTCCAAACCCTTTACGTATACCTTGTACACGGATACTGTTCAGGAAAATGACAAACAGATTCCTGTATGTAAAATGCTTTTGCATTTTGAAACGGCGAAAGATGAACAAGTGCTGGCTAAGTTCTCTATCTCTTCTGTTGATGCGGAAGGTGCTTATAAGAACCTCCAGGCTGAGATGCCCGGTTGGAATTTTGATGGAGTGCGTGCCGATGCTAAGAAGAAATGGAATGAATGCTTGTCAAAGATTGCAGTCAAAACCAATGATGAAGACCAGCGTGCCATTTTCTATACGGCTATGTATCATGCTTTCCTAAGTCCCAATCTGTTTACAGATGTAGACGGGCGTTACTTGGGAATGGATTTGAAAGTGCATACCACCGACATGAAACATCCGGTTTATACCATTTTCTCTTTGTGGGATACTTTCCGTGCGTTACATCCGTTACTGACTATTGTCGATCCTCAGTTGAATACGGAGTTTATCCGTTCATTAATAAAGAAGCATCAGGAAGGTGGTATCTTTCCGAAATGGGACTGTGTGTCCAATTATACCGGAACTATGGTGGGATATCATGCGGCTTCGTTGGTAACCGATTCTTATGTGAAGGGATACCGCGATTTTGATGTGCAGGAAGCTTACAAGGCATGTCTGCGTGCAGCGGAATATGACACTACCGGTATTGTAGCTCCCGATTGGCTGATTCCATATGTTATGCCCAAAGCACGTTATTATAAGAATACTCTTGGCTATATTCCATGTGACCGTGAGAATGAATCGGTAGCGAAAGCATTGGAGTATGCGTATGATGACTGGTGTATCTCCGTGCTGGCAGACAGCTTGGGAGATACTGAAACCAAGGAGAAGTATGCCCGTTTTGCAGATGCTTACGAATTTTATTTTGATCCTGCCACCCGTTTCATGCGTGGATTGGATAGTAAAGGTGAATGGCGTACTCCGTTCAATCCCCGTTCTTCCAATCACCGTAATGATGATTATTGCGAGGGTACTGCATGGCAATGGACTTGGTTTGTTCCGCATGATATCCCGGGACTGGTGAATTTGATGGGTGGGGAGGATGCTTTCGTAGGAAAGCTGGACTCCTTGTTTACGGTTTCTTCCCAGTTGGAAGGGGAGGCTACCTCTGCTGATATCACAGGACTGATAGGCCAGTATGCGCATGGTAATGAGCCTAGTCATCACATTACTCATATGTATAACTATGTAAACCGTCCATGGCGTACTCAGGAATTGGTTGACAGTGTGCTGTATAACCAGTATTTCAATGCTCCTGACGGCTTGTCGGGTAATGAAGATTGCGGTCAGATGTCTGCCTGGTATATTTTGAATTCCATGGGCTTCTATCAGGTATGTCCCGGTAAGCCGGTTTATTCTATCGGACGTCCGTTGTTTGAGGAGGTGACGATTAATTTGCCCGACCGCAAGACTTTCGTTATCCGTACCCACAATAATTCGAAGACCAATAAGTATATTGAGTCGGTTTTGTTGAACGGAAAACCGCTGGATGTTCCTTTCTTTACCCATGATGATCTGGTACGTGGAGGAACGATGGAGATTACCATGAGTCCCGTACCGACGGAATGGGGAAAACAGGTGAAGAATTAAAAGTATAACTTAACCCAAATAGCAATATCATGAAAAAACTATTTCTATCAGTTGTAGCGCTGTGTGTCACGCTGTTTGTACAGGCAAAGGATTATGCAGACTATGTGAGTCCGTTGGTAGGTACACAGTCTTCCTTTGAACTCTCTACAGGAAATACTTATCCTGCCATATCCCGCCCGTGGGGTATGAATTTCTGGACTCCCCAGACAGGAAAGATGGGGGACGGATGGCAGTATGTTTATACGGCTAATAAAATCCGTGGTTTCAAACAAACCCATCAGCCCAGTCCGTGGATTAATGACTATGGTCAATTTTCCATCATGCCCGTAACAGGAAAACCGGAATTTGAAGAGGACAAGCGTGCAAGCTGGTTCTCTCATAAAGCTGAAATTGCAAAACCTTATTATTATAAGGTTTATTTGGCAGAACATGATGTCGTAACCGAAATGGTTCCTACGGAGCGTGCCGTAATGTTCCGTTTCACTTTTCCTGAGAATGATTCATATGTAGTGGTGGATGCTTTTGATCGTGGTTCGTCTGTCAAGGTGATTCCCGGAGAAAACAAAATCGTGGGCTATACTACCCGTAACAGTGGTGGTGTTCCTGCCAACTTCAAGAATTATTTCGTTATTGAGTTTGATAAGCCGTTTACTTATGAGGCTACGTTCTCTAATGATGTACAGCCTGAAAAACCGGATGGCAGTGTTCCTGTAACCTTGAAAGAAGGTAAACTGGAGCAGACTGATTTCCATACCGGAGCCGTTATCGGTTTCAAGACAAAGAAAGGCGAAGTAGTTCATGCCCGTGTGGCCTCTTCATTCATCAGTCCTGAACAAGCAATTCGGAACCTGAAGGAATTGGGTGGTGACAGTTTTGAAGTATTGGTACAGAAAGGTAAAGAGGCTTGGAATGAGGCCTTAGGTAAAGTAGAGGTGGAAGGTGGAACATTGGATCAATACCGCACTTTCTATTCCTGCTTGTACCGTTCCTTGTTGTTTCCGCGTAAATTCTATGAACTGGATGCCAACGGACAACCTGTTCATTACAGTCCTTACAATGGCGAAACGCTGCCGGGATATATGTATACGGATACAGGTTTCTGGGATACATTCCGTTGCTTGTTCCCTTTCTTGAACCTGATGTATCCTTCGGTAAATAAGGAGATACAGGAAGGTTTGGTTAATACTTATAAGGAAAGCGGTTTCTTCCCCGAATGGGCCAGCCCCGGTCATCGTGGTTGCATGGTCGGCAATAATTCAGCTTCTATCTTGGTCGATGCTTATCTGAAAGGAGTACGTGTGGAAGATGTGGAAACATTATACAAAGGACTGATTCATGGAACGGAAGCAGTACATCCTGAAGTTTCTTCTACCGGACGTCTGGGATATGAATATTATAACAAGCTGGGCTATGTGCCTTGTGATGTGAAGATTCATGAGAATGCAGCCCGTACATTGGAATATGCATACGATGACTGGTGTATTTATCAGCTGGCGAAAGAGTTGAAGCGTCCGAAGAAGGAAATCGCACTTTTTGCCAAACGTGCCATGAACTATAAGAACCTGTTTGATTCGGAAAGTAAATTGATGCGTGGCAAGCAGAAGGACGGCAAGTTCGCTCCTGAATTCTCGCCGTTGAAATGGGGAGGTGACTTTACGGAAGGAAACAGCTGGCATTATTCCTGGTCTGTATTCCATGACCCTCAGGGATTGATTGATTTGATGGGAGGTAAGGAAATGTTCGTTACCATGCTTGATTCTGTCTTTTCGGTTCCCCCCATCTTTGATGATAGCTATTACGGACAGGTAATTCATGAGATTCGTGAAATGACAGTCATGAACATGGGTAACTATGCACATGGAAACCAGCCCATCCAGCACATGATTTATCTGTATGACTATGCAGGCCAGCCTTGGAAAGCGCAATATTGGTTGCGTGAGGTGATGAACCGTATGTATACAGCCGGTCCGGACGGATATTGCGGTGATGAAGACAATGGTCAGACTTCGGCATGGTATGTATTCTCCGCATTAGGGTTCTATCCGGTATGTCCCGGTACGGATGAGTATATTCTGGGTGCTCCGTTGTTCAAGAAGGCGACACTTCATTTTGAAAACGGAAAGAACTTGGTAATAACCGCATCGGATAACAGCGATACCAACCGATATGTAGATGAAATGCGTGTAAACGGTACTGTTTATACCAAGAATTATTTGAAGCATAACGAATTGTTACAAGGCGGTACTATTGACTTCAAGATGACCGACCGTCCGAATATGCAGCGTGGAACACAAGAAAGTGATTTGCCTTATTCATTTTCAAAAGACGAAAAAGTAAAATAAAAAGTTTCACCATGCACTTCTCTCTTATAAAGAGAGGTTGGAGGGGGATGTTCTCTTTTGGCAGCATTGCAAGAGTACATCCCCTTTTTCTTTTTAAGTATTTCTTCTATACGTCAAAGTCCGATGATATTACTACTTTTGCCTTTCCTCTGCTTTTTTCTGGAAAATTTAGAAAAAAGAACAAGATTGAGTAAGTGTTTTCTTTTAGCTGCCTGTTTTTATTCTCGAAAGGGGAATGAGAACCCCTTCACTGGAGAAAAACAAGTCAGTGTTAACGAATTTATAAATTATGAAAGGCAATCAATTAATGAGAAAGCCCAAATTACTCAGGGCGCTTTTGATTCTTTTGTTTGTGGCTGCACCCATACAATGGACCCGCGCGCAAATCGTTCTTTCAACTCCCAAGACAACGCTTGGAGCAGTGATCAAGAACATTAAATCACAGTCTAACTATCAGTTTTTCTATGATGACAAGCTGGCTGAAATGCCGGTGAATGCCATTGATGTGAAGAACGGTTCATTACAGTCTGTACTTGATGCGGCTTTGCAAGGCAAAGGAATTACGTATAAGATAGAGGATAATATTGTCTATCTTTCAGCATCCGGAGAGCCTCAGACACCTCAACAGACAGGACAGGAACATACAGTGACCGGAACAGTGGTTGATGCGACAGGCGAAGCCTTGATTGGTGTAAACGTACAAGTGAAAGGAAATCCCACAGCCGGTACGATTACAGACTTTGAAGGTAACTATTCTTTGTCCGTTCCCGGAAATGGTGAGATTGTGTTCTCATACATTGGTTACCGTTCGGAAACATTGAAGCCCGATGGCAAGAATGTACTGAATGTAACCATGCAGGAAGATACACAGCAGATTGGCGAAGTGGTGGTAACCGCTTTGGGGATCAAACGTGAGAAGAAAATGTTGGGTTATGCGGTTCAGGAACTGAAGAGCGATGAACTGAACAAGACAGGTGACCCCTCGGTAACCAGTGCCTTGCAGGGCAAGGTGGCAGGCCTTCAGATGAATACCTCGGCTACCGGTCTGGGCGGCTCTACGAAGATTACCATCCGTGGAAACTCTTCTCTGACAGACAATAACCAGCCGTTGTGGATTGTGGATGGCGTTCCTTTCAGCGACACTAGCACTTCAAGCGCATCCCGCTATGATGGTGTAGACCGTGGTAGCGCTTCCATGGACATTAATCCGGATGATATCGAGAGTATTTCTGTTTTGAAGGGTCCGAATGCGGCTGCTCTTTACGGTTCACGTGCAGGTAATGGCGTTATCTTGATTACGACAAAGAAAGGTAGTAAGAAGGATGGCTTCGGAATCCGTTATAGTGGTAATTTTACTTGGACAGCTATCGGCGAGACATTGGATATGCAACGCCGTTACGGACAAGGACATATTGATACAAAAGATGCCAAGACTGCGGTGTATGACAAAACGGATAGCGGAAGCTGGGGTCCGGTATTGGATGGAAGCATGAAAGAGGCTTGGAACGGAGAAACTTACGCTTACTCTAACTATGGGGATAAGTTGAAAGATTATTTTGATACCGGTTTCTCGCATACGCATAACGTATCTATCAGCAACGGTACAGAGAAATCACATTTTCGTACTTCTTTCGGATACTCCGACAATGACGGTGTATTCCCCACTGAAAGTTTGAGCCGTGTGAATGCCGATCTGAATGCAGGAACGGAATTGAACAAATGGGTGTCTATGGACGGAAAAATTTCTCTTTCACGTACAAAAGCCGATAACCGTCCACTGTATGGAGATTACGGTGCTATTTCCCAGTTGATGAGAATCCCTAACAACGTCCGTCTGGATGACTTGAAACAATATTCTGATGAAACTCATGCGCATGTGAATTGGACAGGGCCTACTGCCAGTATCCGTAATCCTTATTATGTATTGCATCAGCGTCAGAATTCGGATGAACGTTGGCGTGCTTTCGGATATTATAGCATGAAAATTAATTTCACTGATTGGCTGCATCTATCTGCCAAATACGCTTTTGACTACTACCGCACCAGAGTGCAAAGCACCAATGCGGGGGATGGTATCAATGGAGAAGCCAATACTTCCATGATTACGAATGATTCAATGGACCGTAGTGAAGAAAACTTCTTCGAGTCAAATGCTGAAGTCATTTTGATGGGTGACCGTCAGTTGACTGATAACTTCCGTCTGGGCTTCAATGTCGGTGGTAACTTTATGTACCAGCGTTCGGAAACTTTGGGCGTGGGCGTAGGTAATATGGTGGACAAAGGTAACTGGATGCTGAATGCGGCCAATTTGTTGAGAACCGGTAGTGAGGATGGCTACAAGCGTGCCATGAACTCGGTGTTCGGCTCTGTACAGATGGCGTGGAAGGAATATCTGTCTTTGGATTTGACAGCCCGTAATGACTGGTCATCCACTCTTCCGTCAGGTAACAATTCTTTCTTCTATCCGTCTGCCAACCTCAGTTTCGTAGTGTCGGACTTCTTGCGCTCTATCGACAAACCGTTGCCAAGCTGGGTGACATTTGCCAAGGCACGTCTGTCTGCCGCACAGGTAGGTAAGGATACAAGCCCTTATCAGTTATACAATACCTACTCTTTCAAATTCGATAATGGTGTATTGACCCCGACCAAAGACAATGTGAAGATGAACGACCAGTTGAAGCCTGAAATCGCGACTTCTTACGAAGCGGGTCTGGATATGAAGTTCTTGAACAATCGCCTGGGATTTGATTTTACTTATTATTACAGCAAGACAAAGAACCAGATTATGAAAGTACCCGCAGCAGCTCCCTGGAGTGGAGGACAATGGGTAAATGCAGGTATGGTAACCAATCAAGGCGTGGAACTGATGTTGTATTCCACTCTGGTAGAAACAAAGGATTTTGCTTTTGACTTGAATGTGAATATGGCTCACAACGTATCGAAGGTGAAAGAACTGGCTCCGGAAGAAAATGTGAACTATATGTTCTTTAACGGTGACGGAAACTTCCCTGTAAAAGTAGGTACACGCGCCGGACACAAATTAGGCGAGATTTATGCTACATCGCTTTATAAGCGCAATGAAAACGGTGATATTATCGTAAATGAAAATGGGTTGCCCATGACTGTGACCAATGAGTCCGAATATGTGAACAAACCTATCGGTAATATCCAGCCAAAGCTGACCATGTCTGTATCTCCTACCTTTACTTATAAGGGGATTACACTGTCCGCACTGTTTGATATGAAATTCGGTGGTGATATCTTCTCTTATTCCGAGATGCTGGCTACCGGAAACGGTTTGGCTAAACGTACCTTGAACCGTGGTGAGGAAAACAACTATATGATGGTATTCCCCGGTGTGACAGAGTCAGGCGAGGTGAATACAAAACAGGTGTCCGCTTCAGAATACTATGGTGCATTGCAGGCTGAGGATTTCATCTACGATGCTTCTTTCATTAAGCTGAAAGAATTGTCAATCGGCTATTCATTCCCCTCATCTATGCTGAAGAAGACTCCTGTCAACTCGCTGAATGTTTCATTTGTAGCACGTAACTTGTGCTATCTGATGAAGCACACACCGGGTACAAGCCCCGAAGGTGGCTATGACACTACGATGTTCTCACAAGCCATTGACTATGCATCGTTGCCGTTTACACGTACTTTCGGTATTTCTATCAACTTAGGTTTCTAATTAATTAAAAGGAAAAACTGATTATGAAAATCAAATTATATAAATCCGTAGCCTTATGTTCGTTGCTGGCTTTGGCCGGATGCCATGATTTTGAGGAATTGAATACAAATCCTTACGCACCGATTTACGACCCGACTGTGGAGAATGTATCGGCCGACGGTATAGATATTGATTATACTTTGACGGAACATGCCATGGCAAGTTTGAAAGGGATGGAAGGTGCTATCGGAAGTATTTTTGCCAATTTCACCTACGAAGGTCCTTACAATGATTATCAGACAACAACCAATCTGACTCATGATATCTATGCCGGTTATTGGGGAAACAATGTCAGCGGCTTTGTGAATCAGGCGCCTACCTATTCTTATACGGATGGATGGTCGGCCAGCCGCTGGAAGCATTTCTATGATGACCGCAGCACTTCGGAATACAGCCAGTTGGTCAAGACATTCTATTTCTGCAATAAGGATTATTACCATACGGCATTCTATATCACCCGTATTTATTATGCTTTCTTGTTGTCCATGCAGACGGACACTTACGGAGATATTCCTGTAGCCTACTATGTGAAGGGAGCCATGCCACCGGAAGAAAATGTGACCTATACACCTCAAAAGGAAGTTTATAATATCCTTTTCCAGCTGTTGGATCAGGCAATAACAGAGTTGCATCAGGAAAATCTTCCTGCTGTCAGTCAGTATGATTTAGGTGACAATGACAAATGTTATGGGGGTGATGTGGACAAATGGCGTCGTTTTGCCAATACACTGCGTTTGCGCCTTGCTTTGCGTGTATCCAATGTAGACCCGGCTTTGGCCCAGACTCAGGCAAAGGCGGCTTTGACAGACCCTGCCGGTTTGATGCAAAGTCAGGATGACAATATGAAGCAGACTCCGAAACGTCAGTATATCGCCGGCGGTAATGAAAATATCTACGCGTTGTTGTTCAGTTGGACCGGCAATGCTGTATTGTCGAAAGAAATGGAACGGGCTTATAAGAATCAGGCTTTGAAAGAAGGTGCGGCAGCCGATGCCGTTACTTTCAATGAGAATTCTGAGAACTGTTATCTCGACCCTCGTTGTGAAGTTTTATGGTTCCGTCCTACTCCGTTTGATTCGTTGACTACCAGTCCGCTTCCTACAGAGAATCTGAAGAGAGATTTCAACGGAGTGATGAATGGAGAAACCAATGTAGGCGGTTCTTATCTGAACAGATATTCTGCCAACCGCTGTATTCTGTCATCTGATGCCATGAACAAGGATTATTGGTGGAATCTGGCTCGTGAAATTGTCTGGATGGGTTATGCTGAAAGCTTGTTCCTGAAAGCGGAAGCGGCATTGCGCTGGCCGTCATTGGTGGATGAAACAGCCGAAGCCCTTTATTTGAAAGGTATCAAGGCATCTATGGATTATTATGAAATTGATGCGGACAAGGCCAATGAATACATCAGTCATCTGGATGGCGTAAAAGCATTTGCCGGTGGTAGCAAGGAAGAACAGTTGGAACAGATTATTACTCAGAAGTGGATTGCCGTTTTCCCGAATGGAAATGAAGGATGGGCGGAAGTGCGCCGTACCGACTATCCGCGTTATCTGCTGGCTCCGGTCAATGGAAACAATTCCAATGGAGAAGTGGCGTCCGGCAAGCTTATCAAACGCATCAACTATCCTAACAGCGAGTCCCGTAACCCCAATAAACCGGGCAATGTGAACCAGGGTAGCCGTGTATGGTGGGATGTGACCGATACGATGAATGATAGAGGTCAGTGGCATACTCCGAATAATTTCCGCTAGAAATTGCTATCTTTGTATCCTAGGGAACATAAAAAGAAACAAAATGAAGCAAATTCTATTTTTATTGGCAGCCGTCCTGTTATTGGGCGGCTGTGCGGAAGAGAAGAAGACCGACGTTCGTTGGGCTACTTTCAATATCCGTTACGACAATCCGCAGGACAGTTTGAACAATTGGCAATATCGGAAAGACCGTGTGTGCCAGTTTATTAAGGACCATGAGCTGGATATTGTCGGTATGCAGGAAGTCTTGCATAACCAGTTTCAGGATCTTCGCGCAGGCTTGCCCGAATACGATGGTATCGGTGTGGGACGTGATGACGGGAAGACAGCAGGTGAATATGCGCCGCTTTTCTATCGTAAGGACAAATATGAGGTGTTGGACTCCAATACTTTCTGGTTGGCCGAAAATCCCGATAGCGTAGGAATGATGGGATGGGATGCGGTTTGTGTCCGTATCGCCACTTGGGCAAAATTTAAGGACAAGGCTACCGGAAAGATATTCATGGCTGTCAATACTCATTTTGACCATGTGGGTGAAGAGGCCCGCCGTCAAAGCGCATTGCTCATTATCCGTAAGATAAAAGAGATCGTAGGCGAACGTCCCGCAGTGGTTACGGGCGACTTTAATGTGACCGATGCGAGCGATGCATACGAAACAATCACCACCAACGAGTTTGTGATGAAGGATGCTTATAAGACGGCTGCCCGTGTGACCGGCGTTGATTATACTTTTCATGATTTTGCCCGTATCCTGGCCGAGGATTGTGAAAAGATTGATTTCATCTTTGTCACTCCGCAAGTTCTGGTGAAGAGTTGTGAAATACCGGCTGAAGTACCGGAAGCTTTACTTTCCGACCATAATCCTCAGTTGGCTGACTTGGAATTCTGATTTTTTAAATAGGTGAACTTACGCCGGTAGAGTCTTTAAAAGGGCTTTATCGGCGTTTGTTATTTTATTCTGTTGATACTTCTCATTATATGTAATCTTCTCCCATTTAAAATAATTTTCCTCCTTCGATAAGTGTGATACCTTACTTAATTGTTCTATATTTGTATCATTAATCCAATTTAATAGTATGAAGACATACAGTTACTATGTATTATTTTTGTTAGTTGTGTTTTTGCGGATGTTCCCGTCCCACGGAATTAACATCGCCGGATGGCAATATAAAATTAGTATTCAACCTGAATGAGGCAGGAGCGATGACCTATGGAGTTTCTGTAGGAGGAAAACCGTTCATCACTCCTTCTGTTATGGGCTTTGAAGGCCGTGACGGGCTCAATCTCTCCAAAGATTTTCAGATAGAAAATACTGAGTTTACCACAAAGGATGAAACCTGGACCCAGCCTTGGGGGGAGAATAAATCTATCCGGAACCATTATAACGAGATGGCTGTGCGCCTGAAAGATCCGGCGAATACACGGCTGACCCTCCGTTTCCGCGTGTTCGACGACGGTCTGGGCTTTCGTTATGAATATCAAGTACCCCAAGTGGACAGTGTGTTCGTGATGGACGAGCTCACTTCATTCAATCTGGCGCAGGATGGCAAGTCATGGTCTATTCCCGCCAGTTTTGAAACCTACGAGTTGCTGTATCGTACCCTGCCCGTCAGCAAGGTGGATAATGCCAACACCCCGATGACTTTCAAAACAGATAACGGGGTATATGCCAGTATTCACGAAGCGGCTTTGACCGATTTCCCCGAAATGACTTTGAAGCATACCGAAGGTTGTCACTTCAAATCGGAACTGGCCTCCTGGCCCGATGGGGTAAAAGCCCGTTTTGCCGGAGGAACTTTCGTTACTCCGTGGCGCAGTATCCAGATAGCTCCCAAAGCGGTAGGTCTGATAAACTCCGGCCTGATACTGAATCTGAATGAACCTTGTGCGCTGGAGGGTGATTTGAGCTGGATACGTCCTATGAAATACGTAGGTATCTGGTGGGGAATGCATCTGGGGGTTGAAACGTGGACGATGGATGAACGCCACGGCGCTACCACCGCTAATGCCAAACGATATATAGATTTTGCTGCTGCCAATAACATAGAAGCGGTGATGTTCGAGGGCTGGAATGAAGGCTGGGAAAGTTGGGGCGGTATGCAGACTTTTGATTATACCAAGCCTTATGCCGATTTCGATATGGCAGAGGTGGCACGTTATGCCAAGGAGAAAGGGATTGAAATAATCGGTCACCACGAAACGGGTGGCAATATCTTTAATTACGAACGCCAGCTGGACAATGCTTACAAATGGTATGCAGACCTGGGAGTGCACAGCGTGAAGACCGGTTATGCCGGAGGACTGCCGGGCGGTCACAGCCATCATGGACAGTTCAATGTACGCCATTACCGCAAGGTGGTGCAGACTGCCGCCGGTTATCATACAACCGTTAATGTCCACGAACCTATCAAAGATACAGGAATTCGTCGTACTTACCCCAATATGATGACGCGCGAAGGCGCCCGCGGCATGGAGTGGAACGGATGGAGTGAAGGTAATCCCCCCGAACATCACGAGTTATTGCCGTTTACCCGCTTGCTGGGCGGTCCGATGGATTATACACCGGGTACTTTTGATATTCTTTATGAAAAGACACGCAATTCCCCACGCCGCAAGAAGTGGAATGACTTGGATAAAGGAAACAGCCGTGTGAATACCACCTTGGCAAAGCAGATAGCCAATTGGGTTGTCATTTATTCTCCGTTGCAGATGGCTTCGGATATGATTGAGAACTATGAAGGGCATCCTGCCTTCCAGTTCTTCCGGGATTTTGATGCGGACTGTGACTGGTCCGAAGCCTTGCAGGGCGAACCGGGAGAGTTTGTAGCTGTGGTGCGGAAAGCGAAAGATAAATATTTCCTGGGAGCCACCACGAATGAAGAGTCGCGTACACTCACCATTCCATTGGATTTCCTGGAGAAAGATAAAAAATACCATGCCGTGATTTATGCTGATGGAGAAGATGCCGACTGGAAAACGAATCCTACTTCGTATCAGATTAAGGACAAAGAGGTGACAGCAGCCGATACCTTGTCTGTAGTCATGGCAAAAGGTGGTGGACAAGCGGTGAGCTTTATTCCTATAACTGACTGATTTACCAAATGCTTCGTCCTATTGCGTTTATAGATTCCGAAAGGTAACTTCATCTCCTTCTGAAAGGGGATGAAGTTATCTTCGGTTATAGCCGAATTCAACAACCTTAATACTTAGATATAAATGAAAACAACCGAAACCCCAACTCCGGCCAGACGCCGTAGTCCTATTTTTTGGGTTCCCACCGCTTATTTTGGTATGGGGCTCCCTTTTGTTGTCCTCAATATGGTAGCTGTACTGATGTACAAAGGTCTGGGAGTCAGTGATGCGAAAATAGCCTTCTGGACCTCCCTTATCATGCTTCCCTGGACATTGAAACCCCTTTGGAGCCCGCTACTCGAAATGTACCGTACCAAGAAATTCTTTGTCGTCCTCACCCAGATGGTGTCGGGAGTCACTTTCGGGTTGATTGCCTTGTCGCTTCATCTTCCGTCCTTTTTTGCAATCACTATCGCCTTGTTCGCCATTGTCGCCTTTAGCGGGGCAACGCACGATGTGGCCTGTGACGGGGTATATATGGACGAGTTGAATGCACAGGAACAGGCTAAGTATATAGGTTGGCAAGGTGCTTTTTATAACGTAGCCAAGATTATCGGTACAGGTCTGCTGGTTTATCTGGCCGGTTTCTTGAAAGATGAATACGAAGGTCCTGCCGAAGATGCGGTACTCTATTCCTGGACGGTCATTATGATTGTCCTCGGAGGAGTGATGTTCGCTTTGGGACTTTATCATACCCGTATGCTGCCTTCGGGCAAGCATGCCCATTCGGTCACCTCTTTTTCGCAGAGTATGGCCGAGTTATGGAATGTCATCCGGAACTTCTTTACTAAAAAGCATATCGTTTATTACATCTGCTTTATTATTTTATATCGTTTTGCCGAAGGGTTTGTGATGAAAATTGTACCTTTGTTCCTGAAAGCCGGTCGTGATGTGGGCGGTTTGGGATTGACAGAACAGGAGATTGGCATTTATTACGGAACCTTCGGAGCGGCAGCTTTCGTACTCGGTTCATTGCTGGGCGGATATTATATTTCCGCACGTGGATTGAAAAAGACTTTGTTCTCCTTGTGTTGTGTATTCAATCTGCCTTTTTATGGCTTACACGCTGCTTGCCATTTTCCAACCGCAGAGTGCGCCTCTTATCGGCGGAGCCATTGTGCTGGAGTATTTCGGATATGGCTTCGGCTTTGTGGGACTTACCTTGTTCATGATGCAACAGGTGGCTGCCGGCCCTCATCAGATGGCGCATTATGCTTTTGCATCGGGTATCATGAACCTGGGTGTCATGTTGCCCGGTATGATGTCCGGATATGTCAGCGACTGGCTGGGCTATAAACTGTTTTTCATCTTTGTGCTGGTGGCTGCCATTCCGGCATTCCTGATGACTTGGTTTGTACCCTTCACGCACGAAGACAAGAAATAGAGAAAAACTATTAACCTAACAAAAAAGAGAATATGAGTGAATTGAAGATTGCGGGCGAATCCGTTGCCCGGTATGCCGTGGGAGGAACGTCCCGAAGGTTGTAAAAATGTAATGTGGAGATGTAGCGCGAATCCCATCATTCCCCGTGATTTGCTGCCTACATCCAATAGTATATTCAATAGTGCGGTAGTACCTTTCGGCGAAGGGTATGCCGGAGTGTTCCGTTGTGATGATACAAACCGCCGGATGGCGCTTCATGTGGGATTCAGCAAGGACGCCGTTCATTGGGACATCAATCCGGAGAAGTTGCAGTTCCAGTGTGATATTCCTGAGATTGGTGAATGGGTGTACGGTTATGACCCGCGTGTCTGCTTTATCGACGACCGTTACTATGTGACCTGGTGTAACGGATATAAGGGCCAGCCCACCATCGGCGTGGCATGGACTACGGATTTCAAGACATTCCATCAGGTGGAGAATGCTTTCCTGCCTTTCAACCGTAATGGCGTGCTGTTTCCCCGCAAGATCAATGGTAAGTTTGCCATGTTGAGCCGTCCCAGTGACAACGGGCATACTCCTTTCGGAGATATTTATTATAGCGAGTCGCCCGACTTGGAGTTTTGGGGACACCATCGTCACGTCATGTCACCCGCGCCTTTTGAAGTAAGTGCATGGCAGTGCCTGAAGATTGGCGCCGGCCCCATTCCCATCGAAACCAGTGAGGGCTGGTTGCTGTTCTATCACGGTGTGCTTCGTTCCTGCAACGGTTATGTCTATGCCTTTGGATCGGCATTGCTTGACTTGGACGAGCCCTGGAAGGTGAAATTCCGTTCGGGACCTTATCTTATCTCTCCGCGTGAACCTTACGAATGCATGGGTGATGTGCCCAATGTATGCTTCCCTTGTGCGGCTTTGCATGATCCGGCAACGGGACGGGTGGCCGTTTATTATGGTTGTGCCGACACGGTGACCGGTCTGGCATTCGGTTATATTCCCGAAATTATAGAATTTACCAAACGTACTTCTATTATTTAAGCACCGTTTGTACTGTTCTCATTCGAAAACAGAGGATGTGTCCTGTGGCTGTCACTTCGGTCCGGACACATCCTCTTTGTCTTTTTCCGGGAAAGGGGACTGTCTGGTTATAAAGCGGCTTTTAAGTGCTGTCTTCTCTTTGGCTAAGCGTTTTCTTCCGGATGATTAAGGGCTTTTATACTGAAACCTTCTACAGTTCATTGCAATGGACTGTAGAGTCTGCCGTAATGGACTGTACGGTCTGCTACAGTGGACTGTACGGTCTGCACCGGAAGACTATAGAAGATAATAGGAATAAAGACCTTAGTTGTATGGAGAAAAAGGCTTATGTTTGCTGTTGAAAGAGGTTAGGTTCCGATACGGAAAGATATCAGACCGGTATACCGGCAAATTATTCACAGGCAGTCCTCCACCTCTCGATTTTTCTCTTTATCTTTGCCGGAAAAATAAAGCAGTCCATGAAACGACCCAACGTACTTAATTTAACCTGCCCTGCCATCCCCGTAGTTCGGATCGGTTTTGTCGGATTAGGAAACAGGGGCATTCTTGCACTTGAGAGATATATGCACCTGGAAGGCATTGAGGTGAAAGCGCTTTGTGATTTGCGGAAAGAGAATATAGAGCGTGCAGAGCATATCTTACGGGAGTTCGGCCGTCCCGAAGCCGAGAACTATTCGGAAGAAGGGATGTGGCGCAAGATGTGCGAATGCAAGGAGATAGACCTCATTTATATTTGTACGGACTGGCTGACTCATACTGATATTGCCGTTTATGCCTTGCAGCAGGGCCGTCACGTGGCGTTGGAGGTTCCTGCCGCCATGAGTGTGGCCGATTGCTGGCGTTTGGTGGATACAGCCGAAGAAACCCGCCGTCACTGCATGATGCTGGAGAACTGTTGTTACGATGCATTTGCCCTGACTACATTGAACATGGTGCAGCAGGGGGTGTTGGGCGAAATCACTCATGCCGAGGGGGCATACATCCATGACTTGCGCAAGCATTATTTTGCAGACGAAAAAGCGGGTGGGTATCACAATCACTGGATAAAGCTTTACAGCCAGCAGCATACGGGGAATCCTTATCCTACTCACGGCTTGGGTCCTGTCTGCCAATGGATGAATATTCATCGGGGAGACCGTATGGAGTATCTGGTTTCCATGTCCTCGCGTCAGGCCGGTCTGTCTGCTTATGCCGGACAGGTGTTTGGTGCATCCTCCGAAGAAGCGGCGCAGAGTTATGAGATGGGGGATGTGAATACCACGCTGATTCATACTGTAAAAGGAAGAACTATCTTGTTGCAATATGATGTGACCATCCTGCCCGTACAGCCGCCATCAGACGGTGTGCGGCACGAAGGGATTCATGCAGAAATATCCTGTTCCCTGTCTTCTGCTCGATGAATATGGCAAGGAACCTTTGTCCGGTGAGCAGTTTGAGCGGATGATGGAGCAGTATAAACATCCTTTTACGGCAGTTATCGGCGAGGAGGCGCGGCGGAAGAATATGCCGAATGAGATGAATTATATCATGGACTACCGGCTTATTCATTGTTTGAGGAACGGTTTGCCGTTGGATCAGGATGTGTATGACGCTGCCGAATGGTCTTGCATTACGGAACTGAGCGAGCGCTCCGTGCGACAGGGCAGTGTACCGGTGGAGATTCCCGATTTCACACGAGGGAACTGGAAAGAGAGATAGTGCTGTCAGTTCTTTAGCACAGGGGGGATAAACCGAATGGTTCTCACCTGAAGATGAAAAGAACGCTGATATGTTAATCTCCAGGTGAAAATACAGGCTTGTTTATTGAACTCCCATTGATGTTATCGTTTCTTGTCTTGTGGTGGTTCCACTATTATTTTTCCTTCTTTCATGGTGAACTGTGCGATTTTCAAATCATTCAAGGCGTCCAGTACGGTATTCACCGGGAGTTGGCGGTTGATATGGAAATAGATGCGTTCGTCCAGTAACGGACGTGAACGGAATACGATGCTGATGTTATACCATGAACCTATATCTTGCATGACTTGCCTCAAGTCGGTATTGTCAAAAGAAATTCATTCTCCGCCCATCCTTTTCTCTTCTCCGTATCAACTCTTTTCAATTGGAGTTTTCCTTGTTTATCCAAGGATATTTGTTCCCCCGGGTGCATTTCCTTACTTTGATTGCGCTTGGTATGACTTACATTCACTCGTCCTTGATAGAGGATGACATCCGGCGAGTAACGGGGATAGGCTTTCACATCGAACACCGTTCCCAGTACTCGTGTTTGTAGTTGCTCGGTGCATACTATAAAGGGGCGGGAAGCGTCTTTGGCTACTTCAAAACGGGCCTCTCCGCTTAGTTTGACACTGCGAATGGTATCTGTAAACTCCTTTAGATACTCCAGACGGCTGTTTGCGCTGAGCAATACCTTGCTTCCGTCGCTTAATTGAACGGAGGTAATGGTAGCGGGCGGGGTGCTTACAATTATCCTTTTCCCTTCTTCCCGAAAAGTAATTTCCTCAGGAACTTCCAGTGAAGTGAAGACTTCCACTTCCTGCGGCTCAGGTTGTAGTAAAGGCTGGAATACAAGTACCAAGGCGATGACAGCGGCGGCTATACCTGGTATCGTTATTCGTCGGATAGATTGGTGTCTGATACGGTGACGACGGATGAATGTCTGCCAGGCTTTCCGGGTTTCGTCTGCGGTGGGAATATCCCCCAATGCTTCACCAAAGAGTTGTTCCAATTGATGGTCATTCCAAGTTCCGTTTTGGGGGGAGTCTTGGTTATGGGGATTCTTTCCGTTGTCCGGATGGATGTGGTCATTTGTTGAAAACTCCTTTTTTCATTGTTTATCCTCCTTTTTCAGTATCGCTTCGCGCAGAGTCCGCAATGCTTTTGATATATGTTTTTTCACGGTGTCGGGGCTGATTCCCAATTCGTCGGCTACCTGTTGATATGTTTTTTTCTCCCAATAGCAGCTTCGCAAGATGGTGCAAGTCGGTTCGGGCAAACTGCGGGCTATGTTTTCCGCTTGCTGCAACAGTGCCTCGTGTGCGCGGTAACCCTGATTCATTTCCGCACGGGTGGCTTCGATGAGGCGGTCTATGTGTTGCTGTTCCACATTCAAATGCTTCAAGCGGTTGAGGCATCCGTTACGCACGGTGGCATAGAGCCAGGCGCTACGGGTGTTTTCCTTTAGTTGGTCGAACTCCTTCCAGGCTTGTTCCATGGTTTCGCTTACTATGTCCTTGGCTTCTTCCGTATTGCTCATCAGGGTGGTAGCAAAGCGGACGAGGCGTGGGTACATTTCTGCGAACAGTCGTTCGAAGTGCTCTTCTTTATGGTTTCTTCTCCTGAATAAAATCTGCATGTTTCCTTGTCTTCCGTGAACAAAGGTACGGAAATTTCCTTTTCTCCGCTGGGGTTACAGACGATTCTTTTCGCTTTGTCCGGCTCCGGTTCCTTTATATTTGCTCTTGGTGGCATTGAATTTATAGGATACTTGGAGGCCGAAGCGTTGGAAATCCCGGTAAATCCGATTTTCCATATAGGCATCTATGCCGTATAAATCAAAATGGAAATACCCTGTTCTAAGAATATCATTGGCGGTGAATGTTATGGTGAGTGTCTCTTTTAAAAAGGATTTGGAAAGGCGTGCATTGATTTGTCCTTCCGTGCGCGTTACAAAAAATCCTTGCCGGGAAGCGGTGGAGAGATATCCTTCCATATTGAAGAACCAGCCTTTGGGAAGGTTGAAGTTGTTGTCCAGACTGATATAGAAACGGGGTTGGTTCCGGTGTTCGGTGATTCCTATTTTATTCGCATTCATGTCCAAAAAAGCCATATTCACATTGAGTTGTGGTTCCCAACACCCCAGTTTGGGAGAGGCGTTGAAACTAATGCCGTAATTATGGGTTGTAGGAATGGTCTGTGTGGCAAATAAGAGGACGCCCGGATGTGTATCTTCCTTGTAGGGCATAATTATATTGGTATACATATTGAGAATACGGCTGAAATAGGCTGAGAAATAGAGCCAATTCCAAGAGGCGCCGGCCGAAAAGCGATGCGTCTTTTGGGTTTTCAGCAAAGGGTTTCCTTGAGAATACTCATATTTGCTGCGATAGCGGATGGAATTGGTCAATAGGCTATAATCGGGGTTATTTTTACGTAACCGGTAAGAGAGGCTGAAACTTTTGCCATTGTGTGACCAACTGGCGGCCAATACAGGAATAATATCATTATAGGTAGGGCTTTGTGCATCTATCCTTATCCCTTTTTCATAATAATCTGTTTGTTGATGTTCATAACGTATTCCCATATTCAGTTTCCAATGGCGGATGGATCTTGAATAGTCAGCAAATGCGGCATATACGGATTGTTTGATGTGGTCGTCGGCATCAGCAGAGAAACCGTTTTGGGTAAAGATATCATGGCGGTTGGTAAAAGTTTCTTCCGTACCGAATGAAAAACGTCCGTTCCATAAAGGGGCACTGACTACCAGCTTGGCGGCATAGAGGGAGCTGCGCATACGACTGTCTGCTTGCACGGTTGCATCGTCATTATTCATGGCGTTCTGGTCGGAATGCGAGCGTTTGAACAGGTAATCGGCGTTGAAGTCAATATTCCATTTGCCCAGTTCTCCTGCGTAGTAGGCGTTTGTCCGCGTGATCCCAACCTGTATGTATTTGTTCTGCTGTAGTAAAGTTTATCCGGTCGGTTTCTTCTATCGTTACGTCTGGTGACGGTTTTACCGGATGAATTTCTGTCTGCATTCCCTATTCCGGTTTCGGGCATATAGCGCAGACCGAAAGAATGGTGTTCATCCGGTTCATAATTGAATCCCAGCTCACCGGAAAAACGTTGGCTCTTATGGGTCTGCACATCATTTTTGTTGGTTTGCCAAATGGCGGAACCCTTGATGCGGTTCATATTTGTGGTTTTTCCATACGAGTTTTGCTGTGCCATATATCCCTTTACAAAGAGATCCAGACCGCCGGTGCGATAATTTAATGCCATATATTCGTTGGCGTTGGCGGAATGTCCTTGTGAATAAGTCGTATTGAAGTGGCCGCTCAACCCTTGTCCGCGCCGGCGGATGGTGCGGAGGCGGATGACGGCTGCTACGTCCGAGGCATATTCGGCTCCGGGGAGTGGGTGATGACTTCTGGCGGATAAGATTTCGGTTGGCCCGGATACGGTCCAGTTCTGTCATGTCACGTACTTTCTTATTATTTATATAGATTACAGGAGAACCGCATCCCATTACATTGTATTCGCCGTTATGGCCGGTGACGAAAGGAGATGGGGCAACATTTCTGCGGCAGACCCCCATTCGGGCTAGGGAAGTTCCTGCCACGTTGGCTTTTAGTCCGTTGGGACCCACTTCTATCATGGGGCGTCGGGCGCTGATGGTTACTTCCTGCATCAGTTGGGTGTCGGGAAGCAGGTGAAACGTAAGAGTAGGGTGGTAAGGTTGCACTTCCGTCTTATAGCCTATATAAGAAACCCGTATCAAGTAAGGTATCCCTTCTTCCGCTATCATCAGGAAACTTCCGTCTTCACGGGTGACACATCCGTTTACAAAGGTGGAGTCGCCGGGAGTCAATAAGAGTACATTGGAGTAGGGCAGCGGTTCATTCTTTTCATTGGTTACTTGTCCTCGTATTTCGGTAATGCGTATGTCTCTTCCCTTTTTCTGTATGGCGAAGTATTCTTCCCGTTCTTTACAAATGAAAGGAATGCCGTTCAGGACAGTGCCGATGGCTTCAAGTTCGGTTTTTTGCCGGATGGAGGCTGTAACCCGGTAGCTTTCTGTTTCGTTATAGGAGAAGATAATATTCTTTCCGCCTTCCTTTTCGATTAGTTTAAGGGCGGCGGGAAGTGGTTTGTCCTTTAATTCTATAGAGAATTGCCGGGGTGTTTGTGAATGAAGCGGAAGGATGATGCTGAATAATACGGTCATGATCCACGCTGTTTTCAAATAGCCGTCTGGTCTCATTTTACTAGTGTTTAATTGTTCTTTATGAGTAATACAACCGAGGTTTGTAATCGGGTACGGTAAAATAAGGAAAAAGATTCGATGGGTTGCCGGAATGGATTCCCGTGGTTGGTTCATGCGAAGGGAACGGATATAACTTTATGAAGAATTTATGAAGGATTGGAATAAGAATGGTTCATTGTAATGGCTTGAGGTTCAAAGTTTTGCCCGCGTATGAAGAATTTGAAGGAAAAAAGGTGGAAAATGTGTTTTGAAGAGATGGTTGGGGCAGATACTTGTGTGATACTTGTTTTATGAAAATTGTAGATGGCAGTAGCTATGAAGAACAGAGGGAATAAAAACAAGGTGGCTGAAAACAAATCCAGCCACCTTGTTTTTATTGTTTAACCTGTGTTTTATTCTATCTCGACGCTATGTTTTACCGGAGTCAGGATGAAAGTAAATTCATAATCACCGTAGGGCAACATATATTGAGGCAACGGCAGAGCTCCCCAGCTGTTTACACAACCTAATCCCATCTGAGCCTTGTCGATGATCAGGTTGGTCAGGTCTGCTTTCTGTACTTCGGGCGAGTGACGCTGGTCTTTTTGTTCGCCATCATCCAGTGAACAGATGGTATAATGCAAAGCGGATGCAGAGAATGGAGCATCACCTACTACCTTCAGTCCGTTACCGCCGGCATTCAGTTGCTTCCACCAACGGATATCGGTCTTGGTTCCTGTTTCCTGCGGACGGATATAGGAGTAGAATTGTTCATCCACACTCTGGCGATAAATACCCAGGTCGGTGCTGTGGTTGCGGTCACTGTAGTTTTCTACCGGACCACGACCATAATATTCTACGGTTTCAAAACATTTAGGCATCTGCATTTGCATACCGAAGCGGAACATCGGAGATACTTTGGCATTCTTGTCGGCTGTCATCTTTTGGGTCACTTTGATGGCTCCTTCGTTGTTGATGACATAAGTCAGATATAATTTGGCGGAAACATTCTTCATGTCATATTCCGCATTCACTACTATCTGGTCATTTTCTGTCTTGGAATTCAAGGAAACCAGTTTCAATCCCGGGTTTTTCCATGCGGCATATCTGTTTTGCAGGCCGGCTCCCATATCATTGTCTGTCGGGGCACGCCAGAAGTTAGGGGTCAGGGCTGCGCCTTCTTTCAGCATTTCCGTTCCGTCCACTGCATATTTGCTTAAGTAACCGTTCTGTTTGTTGAACTCGGCTACGAAGTTATTGCCTTTTACGATCAGATAATGATATTGGTTGTCGATGATTTGCGGAACAACGGTGGCTACATTGGTCGTTTCCACGTTCTTCAAATCCATAGACGGTGCTTTGTAATCATTCAGTGTCAACTGATTCTTGGCGACGGTGAAACCTGCGGGCAGCAAACCTTCGCGGTTTTTCAGTTTGTAGGAAACGTTCAGCAACCATTCCTTGCAGGTGCAGGTCTTGCCGATATTCAACGTAATCTTGGCTGTTTCCTGAGGAGCGACTTTTAAATCATCCACGCGTCCGGTGCGGATTACTTTTCCATCTTTCAGTACTTGCCATTCCATATAGTAGGCGGACAGGTCACGGAAGAAGTTCTCATTGAACACATTTACTTCCCCTTTGCTTAAATCGGCGGGAGTAGTCCAGATATTCTGGTAAAAGTGACCTACTTCATACATGTGCGGATTAGGAACACGGTCGGGGCTGATCAAACCATTGTCACAGAAGTTATTGTCAGAAGCGTCAAAACGGTTGAAATCTCCTCCGTAAGCATAGATCATCACACCGTCTTTTCCTTTCCAGCGGCAGGACTGGTCAACGAAATCCCAGATAAATCCACCTTGCAGATTCGGATATTTACGGATCAAATCCCAATATTCTTTGAAACCACCCTGCGAGTTACCCATTGCATGGGCATATTCACACTGAATCAATGGTTTGGTAGCATCGGTACGTTGACCATATTTTTCCATGCCGTTATAATCATAGTACATCGGACAGAAGATATCGGTATGTTCTTTCTGGCGTGCTTGTTCATATTGGCAGGCACGGCTGGGGTCTTCTGCTTTAATCCATTTATAGCATTGTTCGAAGTTGGGGCCGTCACCGGCTTCATTACCCAATGACCAGAAGATGATGCTCGGATGGTTGAATCCGCGTTGTACATTGCGCTGGTTACGTTCCAGATGGGCTTTCTTATAAGAGGGGTTCTTGGCCAGCGTCTTGTCGCCGTAGCCCATACCGTGAGATTCTATATTGGCTTCGGCCACGACGTAAATACCATATTGGTCACATAAATCGTACCATAAGTTGTCATCCGGGTAGTGGCAGGTACGTACAGCGTTCAGGTTGAATTGCTTCATTATCTGGATATCCTGTAGCATACGTTCGGGAGATACTACATAGCCTCCGTCCGGATCCATTTCGTGGCGGTCGGCACCCTTGAACAGGACTGCCTTACCGTTAACCAAGATCTGGTCACCTTTCAATTCAATCTTGCGGAAACCTACTTTGACAGGAATCACTTCATTGCTGCCCTGCATGCTGGCACGCAAGGTATATAAATAAGGTGTTTCGGCACTCCACTTTTTGGGGTTCTCTACGTTCATGGTCACCAGACCGGATTTGTTGGCGGTAGCGGTTGCCACTTGCTTGCCTTGTGCATCTACCAGTTCCAAATCGACTTTACCACTGCCTTTCAAATCCAGATTGACAGCCAGACTGCCGTTTTGGTAAGCTGCGTCCAAGTCGGGAGTTACACGGATATCTTGAATGCGTTTTTTGTTGCGGGCATATAGATAGCAGTCACGTCCCACGCCGCTATACCGGAAGAAATCCTGATCTTCCAGATAGGTACCGTCGCACCAGCGGAATACTTGGAAGGCGATCAGGTTTTTCTGACCCGGTTTTAAATATGGAGTCAGGTCAAATTCGGCTTCCAGTTTGCTGTCCTCGCTGTAGCCTACATAACGTCCGTTTACCCACAAATACATATTGGAGGTAACCGAACCGAAATGGGCGATAATATCTTTTCCCTTCCATGAGGCGGGAACTACAATTTCACGGCGGTAAGAACCTACATGGTTATTCTCTGTCGGCACTTCGGGAGGGTTGTTCTGGAACTGGTTACGCCAGGCATAGCCTACGTTCACATAAATAGGATCACCGTATCCGTTCAGCTCCCATACGGCGGGAACTTGCAGGTCATCCCAGCCTTTGTCGTTGAAGCCGGTTTTCCAGAAATCAGTCGGACGGGAGTCTGCATCCTTTACCCAGTTGAACTTCCAAGTTCCGTTCAAAGTCATGTAGTTAGTTGATTGTCTTTTGTCTGCTTTCTTAGCTGCATCTGCATTCTCAAAAGCAAAGTAGTTCGTGTGCATCGGCGCACGGTTTACCGCATTTATTTCCGGGTTGCGCCATTCTTGGAAGGTCTGTGCGCCTGCTGTAAGGGCGAGGACTGTGAACAGACCTGTCATAAGTTGTTTCTTCATGCTATTATTTTATTGGTTTTGTGCAAATATAGTGAAAATAATAGTTACCGATGGGACATAAATCGGGCAATATTTGTTATAATTGTGAATGATTTGTGTTCTATCCTAAAAAATTATGGCATTTCTGAGGCGTATTTGGAATAAATGGCAGAATTTACTGCATGATGAGAAATTAAAGCATAAAATATATGTGATTATTTTTGAAAGCGACACACCGATGGGAAAGTTATTCGATGTGGCGTTGATAGGATTTATTGTCTTGAGTATTTTGGTGGTTGTTGCCGAGAGCATCAAGAGTTGGGATTCTGTTATCGGGCCTTATCTGCGGGTGTCGGAGTATGTTTTTACTTTCTTCTTTACGTTAGAGTATGTGTTGAGGCTTTATTGTTCTCCCAAACCGCGGAAGTATGCTCTGAGTTTTTTCGGTATAGTGGATTTGCTGGCTACCTTACCTCTATATATAGGCTGGCTTTTCGGCACGGCACGTTATCTGTTGGTGATCCGCACTTTCCGGTTGATTCGTGTGTTCCGTATCTTTAAACTTTTCAATTATCTGAATGAAGGTAATTTCTTGTTGCGTTCCTTGGTGTTCAGCAGTCGGAAGATTATTGTTTTTTTCTTGTTTGTACTGATATTGGTGACTTCGATCGGTACATTGATGTATATGATTGAGGGACAGCGTCCGGGCACTTCTTTCAATAATATTCCGAATAGTATTTATTGGGCGATAGTGACGATGACAACGGTAGGTTATGGGGATATCACTCCGGAAACTCCGCTAGGGCGCTTCCTTTCGGCCATTGTAATGTTACTGGGCTATACCATCATTGCAGTCCCCACAGGAATTGTTTCTGCGTCTATGATCCAGGAACATAGACGCAGGGTGGCCCTGAAATGTCCGCATTGTGGTAAGGACGGACATGAGGACGGGGCTGCTTATTGTAAATACTGTGGAGGAAAACTGGTAAATTGATTATGGAATGCTGTATGATAGAAAGTTATTCTATCACCCATCGCTTATCATGCGCCACCGTCTTTTTCGGATCATAAGTCATTCCTTCTTTGGTAGGGATTTTTATCACGTAAGTCCGCCCGCTGTGGTTGGACAAGGATGTTTCCCGTAACCAGGGATTCATATTCTTTAATATGGCCAGATTGATTCCTTTGCTGCGTGCGAAACGTGCCAAGTCTGCAATTCCTTTCGTCACAGTGATTTCCGTATAAGGAATAGGCGGATACAAATCCGATGCACGCAGGCGGAAACCGAAAGTAGTGGGGGCATTGAATAATTGTTTGGCGGCAAGAATGCGGTACACATACCGGGCAGTTTCTTCTACCAGTTGCAAATCCAACGAGTCGTCCACATCCTGTTTGGCCAGTTGGCTGGCAATGCGTGCCTGACCGGCATTGTAAGAGGCGGCGACAGCCACCCAGTCCTTATATTTTGCATACGCGTCTTTCAGATAGCGGCAGGCGGCACGGGTCGCTTTCTCAATATGGTAACGCTCGTCCACATTGTTGTTTACCTCCAATCCGTAATCCCGTCCCGTACCTTGCATGAATTGCCATAGTCCGGCAGCTCCGGCAGAAGAACGGGCGGTGGGATTCATATTACTTTCTATTACCATCAGGTACTTAAAATCATAAGGTATTCCGTTTTCTTTCAGTATGGGTTCTACAATGGGGAAATAGCGGTTGGCTTTTTTCAGCATTTGCAAGGAAGTACTGTGCATATAGGTGAATGCCAATAGTTCACGGTCCATACGCTCGTGGCGGTCAAAGCGGCTCAAATCAATGGTTTTGCCACAGAACTCAATACTGGCGGGAACTTCGGGACTACTGTATTTCAATGCCGTAATACCTGAATCTTCCCGTATGATAGTGGTATCTTCCTGCTACGTTTTTGGAGTAGCGCAACTGCTGCTTACTAAGGCCGGTGATGCAACTACAATGCAAAAGGCTGCCACAGCA
>ENA-OQKS01000006-OQKS01000006.1-human-gut-metagenome-genome-assembly--contig:-NODE-6-length-66831-cov-4.230556_pt1 | contig 66831 bp, 56 predicted proteins | sample MGYA00242804_ERZ504808 | MGnify/ENA primary metagenome ERZ504808 (study PRJEB26092, sample SAMD00036375) | human gut metagenome | host: Homo sapiens | study: EMG produced TPA metagenomics assembly of the...
GGCCATGGCGACCACCCCTTCGACTCGAATTCTTGACGGCCTGAACAATCGTCAATATCGGTCGGAGGGGTGGCTTTGTAAAGCCGTTTGTCTCCACCCGCGTAGCGGGTGGTTCAAAGCTGGCCGCGCAGCGGCCAGCAGACTAAAGTCTTGAAACGAAAGCCCCTCGAAAGCAGCGAGGCTTTCGAGGGGCTCGTTCGGAAGGGTTGCGCCAGGCCGGCAAAATGCCAATACCCTACCTGCCGTCGTCCTGCTGCAGGCTGTCCTGCTCGCTGAGGGCGCGCCTGCCTGCTGGCCATGCGTGCGGGCTTGTCGGGATCGGGAACGGCCGTGGGCATGGGCTCGTCGACATGACCGCCCCACCAGCCGCCCACAAAGTTGAGCGTGTGGAACACGTTGATCACGGCGCCGGGATCAATGTCGCACACCAGCTTGATAATGTCCTGACTCTCGTAGGTCGAGACAACGGCGTGCAGCAGGTACATCTTTTCGCGGCTGTATCCGCCGATGACCTCGGCGCAGCTAATGCCGTGCTGAAAATGGTCAACATAGGCGGTCATGACCTCGTCCGCCTTGCGCGTCGTGATCTGCAGCGTCACGCGATCGTAGCGACGATAGAAGCTGTCAATGGTCTTGGTCGAAATAAACTGGAACACGATGGAGTACGCCGCCTTGTCCCAGCCAAACATAAAGCCAAAGATCGCCAGGATAAAGCAGTTGAAACCAAAGATGACGCCCCAGATGGTCTTGCCCGTGTGGTTGGAGACCCACAGCGCGATAAAGTCGGTGCCGCCGGTGGATGCGCCGGACTTGAGCGCGATGGCAGCGCCCAGACCCGAGACCACGCCGCCAAAAATGATGAGCATGATCTTGTCGCCCAAAAACGGGGCGAAGTGAAAGACGTTGAGGAACAGCGACGAGAGCACGACCTGCATCATCGAGAAGATGACGAAGCGCTTGCTAATGCCGCTCCAGCATAGGAGCGCCACGGGGATGTTGAGCGCAAGCATACCGAGCGAGATGTCGATGTGAACGCCGCCAAGCGAGGTAACGCGATCGAGCAGGACCGCGACGCCGGTGAGACCACTCGGAAGCAGGTCGGCGGGCCGAATGAACGCCTGGATCAGAAATGTCTGGAGAACGGCGGAAATGGTGACCGCCACGGCGGTGATGGCGCGGCGGACGATGGTGAGGCGGCCGAGCACGAGCACGCGGTCCGTGAGCTGATCGATGGCGTTCGCCACGGAGGCTCCTTTCGAAGGCAGATCTAGTTGTGAGGCATGCCCGCGATTGTAGCATGGAGCGTGCGGGAGCGCTTCAATTCACCCTCCCTCGACAACCATCAGAAGGACCGTGAGGCCGCCCAAAGAAAAACGCCGTGAAGAGAGCGGTCCCTTCACGGCGAATTCGGCATTTGCCCAGATAAAACCTGCCAAAATAAACCTATCCCTAAATGGCAGGTAGGATGTCGGTCAGGTTGTCGATGATGGTGTCGGCGGCGGACTGGTCCAGGTTGACGCCCTCGTGCGGGCGCAGCGCCAGGACGCGGGCGCCGGAGCGCTTGCCGGCCTCGATACCCAAAGGCGAGTCCTCGATAACCAGGCACTCGGCAGGCTCCACCCCCAGCGCCTCCATGGCACGCAGGTAGATCTCGGGGTCGGGCTTAAACGCACCGCACTCGTGACCGCTGATGGTGTAGTCCAGCACGTCGGCGATACCGGCGATCTCCACCAGCTCGTCAATGAGCTCGCGATAGGACGAGCTCGCGATGGCGCACTTCACGCCGCGCTCGTGCAGCTCACGCATCACCGGCTCCGTCTGCTCGTTGAGCAGCTCGGCATACGGAACGGGGTGGTCCGGGCTGTAGACCTGCTTGTACTCCACGCGCAAGCGCTCGCGCAGCTCAACATCGTCGGGCACCAGGGCCTCCCAAATGGCGGGCTCGTTAGACCCCGAAAGATCGGGAATCTCGTCAAAGTGGAACCCCTTCTCTTCCATAAACGCCACGCGGCGGCGGTTGTAGAACCACTCGGTATCGACCAGCACGCCGTCCATGTCAAACAGCACTGCCTTGATCATACGCATCTCCTCCCACCTGCCAAAAAGGGACAGGTTTATTTTGGTAGGTTTTATCTGGGGCTTTGCGACGCGACAGACACGCTCTCCCCAGAGCAAAAAGGGGACGGGGCGCAAACCCCATCCCCTCTCAATCAACCCGTAAGGTCTACTTACTTGTGATTAGTAGGAAAGCTTCCACATGTAGCGACGCATGGTCAGCGGGTGCTGACGGGCCTCGGCGATCTGGTTGCCGTACTCGCGCATAACGGCGAGGTGCAGCAGCGGGTTGAAGTAGGTGACGACGCTCGCGGGCACGGCGTCAGCCAGGCCGTAGTCCTTGGAGTCGATCAGAGCGACCTTGGCGCCCATGCGCTCAAGGAAGGTGAGGGCGCGGGCGTCCATCGGACGGGTAGCGCCATCGGACATGAAGAAGACGTAGGGCTTACCCTCGGTGGAAACCTCGAACGGGCCGTGGAAGTACTCGCCGGTGTTGTAGGCGGCGGCGTCGATCCACTGCATCTCGGTGAACAGGAAGGCAGCGTGAGAATAAGCCATCTTCTCGGAGGCACCGGAAGCCATGAAGTAGATCATCTTGTCGTCCTTGAAGTCCTCGGCGAACTTCTTGGCGAGCTTCTTGCAGTGCTGAGCAGCGTTCTCGCAGAGATCGAAGACGTTGGTGAGGCCGGTGATCATGTCCTCGTAGTGGTCATAGCCCTCGGTCTGCTGAAGGATCTCGACAGCAAGAGCGATGGCATAGCCGGGCTTCTCGCACTTGGCAGCGTAGTTGGCGTGGAAGCCGTGAACGATGACATGGTCGGCGTCGACGGTCAGAGCGGAGCCAGCCTTGTTGGTGAGGGAGACGACCGGGCAGTTGTGCTTCTTGGCGGTCTTGTTGGCCTCGACGGTCTCGGGTGTGGAGCCACCGAGGGAGCAGGTGATCACGAAGGTGTGCTCGTTGACCCAGGAAGGCGTGTCGTAGTTGAACTCGTTAGCGGTGAAGATCTGAACGTTCAGCTTGTCCGTGTTGTTGGCCAGGAAGTACTTGGCGGGGTAAAGGTCGGACATGGAAGCGCCGCAGCCGACGAAGGCGACGCTGTGGATCTCGTGGTTGGACAGGACGTCAGCGACGATCTGCTTAGGGAGGTTAAGGTCGATCTCGTACATCTGACACATTCCTTTCGATTTTTGCGGCGCCACTTTGCCGGACGCACGCAGGGTTACCGTGATTTGGACCGAGTCACCGGCCCGTTGAGGATGTGACAAAGGAGCTGTCCCATTGTCACATTTTGGGAATGGAAGCCTGCCTGGGGTATGGGATGTCAGGCAGGCTCCCCGGGGAAAGCGGTTAGACGCTTGGTCGCGACTAGGCCAGGATGCCGGCCGCGGAGAGGGCGATGCCGCCCACGATGGCGATCACGAGAAGCCAACCGGTGTTGACGTTCTTCTTGATGAGCCAGTACATAAGGCCAGTGAGGCCAAGGGAGATCATCTGGGGCATCATGCCATCCAGGATGTCCTGGATAACGACGGTGCCCTCAGCGAACTGCAGCGGGGTGGTGGCGCCGATCAGCGTAGCGATCATGCCGCCCACGGACATAAGACCCACGATGCCGCAGACATACATGAGCTTCTCCATGAGGTCGCCGCCCTGAAGCTTGCTCAGGTACTCGTGGCCGCCCTGATAACCCATCTTGGCTGCGAACCAAGTGATCAGCACAGAGGGGACGATGGAGATGAGCATGGCCAGGATCGGGCCCATGATGGAGCCCTGCTGAGCCAGCTGAACGCCCAGGCCAAAGGCGATAACGCGGATGGTGCCCTGGAAGAAGGAGTCACCGATGCCGGAAAGCGGACCCATGAGGGAGGTCTTGACCGCGTTGATCGAATCGGGATCGAAGTTCTCGGGATCCTTGGCGTACTCCTCCTCCATGGAGGCGGCGAGGCCCAGGATGAAAGCGCTCGTCTGCGGGGTGCAGTTGTAGAACGCCATGTGACGGTGGTAAGCCTCTTTCTTAGCAGCGAGCTGCTTGGGGTCGGACTCATCCGGATAGAGGCGATCGAGCGTGGGAACCATGCCGTAGAGGAAGCCCATGTTCATCTGACGCTCGTAGTTCCAAGAGGCCTGGATGGCCCAGGAGCGCCAGAAGAACTGGCTGACCTTCTTGTTCAGGGACACGTCCTTGGTTGCGGTTGCCATAGTGTGTTCCTCCTTAGTCTTCGTCGTCTTCGAGCGGATCGTAGTCGGAATCGACACCGGCGGCTGCATGGGAACCGTTGAACTTGAAGCCCATGAAGACGACAGCCAGGCACACACCGATCAGAGCGACCGCGATGACGGACAGGTTGAGGTAAGCGGCGAGCAGGAAACCGATGAACAGGAACGGAGTCATACCCTTCTTGATCATCATGGTGAGCAGCAGGGCCAAGCCGTAGGCGGTCATGATCTTGGTCGAAACGTTAAGACCAGTGGACAGCCACTCGGGAACCATGTTGACGATGGCCTGAACCAGGTCGGTGCCAACAAAGACGGCGAGGAAGATCGGCAGGAAGTACATGACGGCGTACAGACCGGAGCCGGCGCAGATGTGCATACGGTAGGCGGTCTTGAACTTTCCGTTATCGATCGCGCTATCTGCCACATGGGTGAGGGCGGCGATGATGGAACGGAACACGATGCCGAGGAGCTGACCCAGGACGGCGACCGGGATGGCGATCGTCATGGCGGTCTCGGCGGAAGCATCGGTCAGGCACGCAAAGGCAGCGGCCACGATGCCGCCCAGGACCATATCGGGCGGAACGGCGGCGCCGACCTGCACCAGGCCCATGGACACGAGCTCGACGGCGGCACCGACGGCAAGGCCGGTGGGCACATCGCCCAGCAGCAGACCGACGAGCGTAGCGCCAACGAGGGGCTGCTCGAAGTTAAGACGACCGAGCAGGCGGGAGTCCCACATGCAGAACACGCCGACGAGGCCGACGAGCACCGCACTGATGAACGTATTCATACCCTTCTCCTTTCAGTCAGGCAAAAGCCTGGTTGATTACAGCTTGGCGTCGATGTCGACGCTCTGATACGTAGGGGTCTGCTGGACGTAGAGCTTAATGCCCATGTCGAGCAGCTGGTTGACGTCGGCCTTCTGGGTGGCGTCGAGGAAGACGGAGCTGTCCTTGCCGCCGACCTGATCGGCACCGTCGTGGTTGGCGGTGGCGCCCAGGTTGATGGCGTCGAGCTTGTAGCCCTGGCAGAACTGCAGCATCTCGGCAGTGTTGCCGAAGACGAACATGACGCGCTCGCCGAGGGTGTTGAGCTTGTCCATCTTGGCGAGGGCACGCTCGACGGTGAAGACGTTCAGGCGCACGCCCTGGGGCTTGGCCAGCTTAAGAGCGCCCTTCTTGATGTCATCGTTGGCGGCAGCGTTGTCGACGACGATGATGCGCTCGGCCTGAACCTTGGTGGTCCAGGTAAAGACGACCTGGCCGTGCAGCAGACGGTAGTCAAGACGTGCGAGGACGATCTTGGCGGGACCGGAGCTGTGACGGGACGCCTTGGCCTTCTTGGCGGGAGCCGCGGCGACCTCGACCGGCGCGTTGGGGTTGGTCAGACCGGTGCGGGCCTCGTTGATGAGGGCCGCGAGCTCAGCGCCCTTGACGGGGACGGGGCTCATAGCGAGCGTGAGCGCCAGCGGAATGTTGAAACCGCTGACAACCGTGAACTTCGTGCCGTTCTTGGAAAGCTCGACCATGTTGTTGTTGACCGAGCTGCCGAGCATATCGGTCAGCACATAGACGGTGTCGTCCGCGTTGAACGTGGCGATCATGGCGTCCACCTTATTGGTGATGGGCTCCTTGTCGTCACGAGCAAGCGACACGACGTGGACGTTCGACACGTCGCCGAGAACCATCTCGAGCGTGTCTTTGGCGCCTGCGGCCAGGCCGCCATGAGATGCGAGAATGATCTGATTCATCTTGCCTCCTCCTTTTCGTTATGGTCATTATAACGTCTTATACGTTGCGGATATTGCTAATTAGTATAAAGACCGTTCGCGGGTGAAAATCGACCGTTGACGGGTTTAACGTACTTGAAACGTTGGGGCTGGGTAGGCCGGCGCTGGCTGGATAACCCCAGATCAGACGCCTTGCCAATCCCCTATCGCACGAAGTACCAGGGGCTTTCCTGCACGGTGGGCTCCAACGCAATGCCCGTGCGCTCCTTAAACAGATCCATGTCCTGAGATTTTTCGGTCCACCACGCGTTGGGCTTAAAGGTCATGCTCTCAACAACATGACCGACAAACACACTGTTGCGTAGCTTTGAGAAGTCGGTGTTCATAATCAGAATGGACGCGAGCACCAGCACGATGCCCAGGACTTTGATCACGCCGGCGGGCTCGGCATAGACACCAATGCCCACCAGTACGGTGACGACCGTCTCGAAAGACATTACGACGGGAACTTTCGATGTCTCGAGCCCCATGGACAGACCCTGCATATATAAGATGTAAGCCACGGCTGTGGGGATGAGTCCAAAGCCAAGGAACAGCAGCAGCAGCTGTGGCGACATTGCCGCGGCGACATCCGGCCACGGAGCCGCGATAGCCGCCATAACCGCACCGCCAAAAACAAAGCCCCAAAACGTGACAGCCAGCGGGTGGACCGTCTTGGTTGCTATCCGGCTAAACACCGCGAGCGACGCACCACAAAGGCCTGCAATCACGCCCGACGTGACGCCCAAACCGAAAAATGAAAACCGGAAAGGTCGCCATTGGTCACCGCAAGCACGCAGCCAACGATGTTAAAGACAATGGCAACGAGCTTGTTGGGGGTCACGTCCTCGCGATAAAGCACGCGGCCGAGTATGACGCCAAACACCGGCGAGGTGTAGAGCAGCACCGAGGCCGTAGACATACCCACCTCGCGCATGCACTCGTAATAGCAGGTGTTGGCGGCGGCTAAACCGACGATACCGACAAGCGCGCAGGGGACGAGCTCTTTGGGGCTTGCCTTGAATAGCGTCAGGGGACCCTGAGCCACGGTAGACCCCTCACCCGGACGGCAGCCCATAAACATCAGAACCGGCGCCAAGATAAGCGCTCCGACCAACAAGCGTAAGGCCGCCATGCTCTGAGACGAAACGCCCATGGCCGCAATGCCGTTTACAAAGATTCCGATGCTGCCCCACATAAGCGCGGCGATCAGTACCAGCACATAGCCCAGATTGCTTTTCTTCAACGCAGCCTCCTCGGTATTGTTTCCAATATGTTTCATACTACGTTATAGTCGTTATATACATTTTTCAAGACACAAATCGGCGAGCGGAAAAATCTGCTCCCCACATACTCATTGGGTAGTCATTGGGGACGCACTTAAATGACTGGTCATTCAAGAACGCCCCCCAACGACTAGGACTGTCCCCAACTGCCGGCAGAAAAGGAACGTTCCCAACGTCTAAGGCGCCGCTGGTTGAGCATAAGTCAGCGAGCGGGCCGCATTTGAGGCAAGGTGACGTGAAACGAAAGGGCGCTGACCTTCTGGTCGCGCCCTTGAAGTTGAACGTCAGATTGCCCAAATGCGGACCGCGCAGCGTCGAGCCGTTACGCGGTTTGGTAAAACCGCGTAACTAATACTCAAGCTTCCACATGTAGCGACGCGTCATGTAGTCCTTGTGGGTGACGGCAGAGAGCGCGCGCATGTACACGTTGTTAAGGATCGGCGCAAAGATCAGGTGGTTGAAGTACTCGCTCACGCTATCCTTGATGTCGTTGAGGCCGAGCTCCTTGGCGTCGAGCTGATAGACGCGCTCGCCACCGTACTGGTTGACGAAGCGGATGCCGCGCTCGTCGTTGCAGCGGCTGCGGCCGACGCTGATGAGCTGGAACAGCGAGGTGCGCTTGTCCAGAATCTCGAAGGGGCCGTGGAAGAAGTCACAGGTGTTGATGGTGCAGGAGTCGATCTGCAGCATCTCCTGCACGTTGCAGATGCTAAAGACGTAGGCGGCACCAAAGAGCGGACCTTGAGCCATCACGTTGATGCAGGGCTTGTCGGCGTTCTGCTCGGCCCACTTGGCAGCAAGCGGACGGGTGTACTCGACGGCCTTGCGATAGATGGGGTCGACCAAGTCGAACGCGGCCATAGCGGTCTCGTACTCGGCATAGCCCTCGGTCTGCTGCGTGAGCTCCATGGCGATCATGGTCACGACGGCGGAGTTGGTGCGGCCCATGCAGGACTCGTCGACGGCCAGGCTGTCGTACTGGATCTTGTAGTCGCAGACCTCGGTGAGGCCGGACTCGTCAACATAGATGGCGATGGTGCTGGCGCCGTGGTCCTTGGCGACCTGGGCGGCGACGATGGTCTCCTTGGTGCCGCGCATGGACACGACGACGGCCAGGGTGTTCTCGTTGACGTAGGCCGGGGTGGCGTGCACGAACTCGTTGCTGGTGTAGCTGGAGCTCGCGACCTGCGTGGCCTCGTGCTCCATAAAGTACTGGGCAGGATAGTTGCCGCCGTTGGATCCGCCAGCGCCAATCCACACGACGCGCTTGATGCCGCCCTTGTCTGCCTTGTCAGCCAAAACCTGGGAGACGACATCCTTAACCTGTTCCTGAGTAGTCATCGTGCATCAGCCTTTCTTCTCGTTTGATGCTCTCGATGGCATACAAGTTACATACATGTTTTGGTTATGTCGACTAGTTGTATGCTATATTTGTCTTAGAAATTTAGCTGATGCGGTTTTCGATAACTAGTTACCAGCGGTTTTGTTGTTGTATTGAATACATGCTTGATTAGATACGCATACAAGTTAGATACAGGTTGATCGCATGAACGCTTCGTCTAAAAAGAAACTGAGCCAATACGAGCGTTTGGCGGACATGCTGCGCGACCGCATCGCCGCCGGCACCTACGCGCGCGGAGACAAGCTGCCGTCCGAGATGGAACTCATGGACGAATCGGGCCTGTCGCGCAGCACCGTGCGCCACGCCCTTAAGGTGCTCGTTGATGAGGGCCTAATTCGTACCGAGCGCGGGCGCGGCGCCTTTGTGGCCGACACGCCCGCGCTCCACGAGAACAACCTAGTGTTTTCGAGCTATACCAAGCAGGTCGAAGGCCAGGGCATGAAGCCCACCACGCGCACCGTGGACTCGGGCTTTGCCAAGGCGGCCGGCAGCATAGCTAAGTTCTTTGACGCCGCCGTGGGCAGCAAGCTCGTCAAACTTGTCCGCCTGCGCTATCTGGACGACGCGCCGTTGTGCCTGGAGACCACCTACCTGCCGCCAAGCTTCGAGACGCTCATCGATCGCGATATCAACGGTTCACTCTACGCCACGCTACGACAGGAGTTCCATCGCGCGCCGGCACAGGGGCATAAGACCTTTGAGGTGTGCTATGCCTCGCAAAACGAGGCGTTTTTGCTCAACGTTGAGCGCGGGCAGGCGCTGATCCTGATCACCGACTACGTCTACGACACCGACGGCCGCCCGCTCCATGTCTCCAAGCGCATCCAACGCACCGACCGTGCCAAATACACCGAACCCATCGGCTAACCAACACCAAAACCACCACAAAGGGGACAGGCACCTTTGTGGTGGTTTTAGGCGAGGAGGTCGGGGAACCAGGTTGGCTTAGGTTGGTTAGGGACGCGCTCGGCCAGGACCAGCTCCATCCAGCACATGTCGTACCAGCAGCCGAACTTTTGGGCGCAGCGGTCGAAGGCGCCCACCAGGCGATATCCCATATGGGCATGGAAATCCTGGCTGTTGTGCGTCAGGTACTCGTCGTCCTTGTCGTGCGGCACGGCAATGAGCGCGCACATGTTGGTGATGCCCATCGCGATCAGACATTGCTTGAGCGCGTCGTGCAGCTTGCGGCCCAGCCCGCCGTGGCGCACATCGCGCGCCAGGTAGATCGATGTCTCGACCGACCAGTCGTACGCCTCGCGGCTGTTAAGCGAACTCACGTAGGCATAGCCTACCGGACGCCCGTCCAACTCCATCACCAAATATGGATAGCGCTTGAGCGTACGCTCGATGCGCCCAGCGAACTCCTCAACGCTCGGCACCTCGTATTCGCAGGTAATCGCCGTCTGGCGCACATACGGCTCATAGATGGCAAGCAACGCCGGCGCATCATCGGGCGTCGCCAGGCGAATCGTCGGCTCGGACATCTCGGTCATACAACCCTTCTCCCCAAAAGCAAAGGCCGCCCTGCGCCAAGCTCAGGCGCAGGGCGGCCCCTTGTCATTACATCAGGCTACAGGACAGCCGCCAACGCGTCGATATCCTCCTGCGTCGTGGCCCAGCTGGTGCAAAAGCGCACCACCGTGTGAGTATCGTCGTACTTTTCCCAGTACTCGATCGCCGCATGCTCGCGAATGCGGGCCATGTCCTCGTTGGGCAGAATCACAAACTGCTGGTTGGTCGGCGTCTCCAAGAAGAACTGGTAGCCGCGCTCGTGCAGCACGCGACGCAGCGCCTGAGCGGTCTCAATCGCCTGGCGACCAATCTCAAAATACAGGCCATCGGTAAAAAGGGCCTCGAACTGCACACCCGTCAGGCGGCCCTTGGCAAGCAGCGCGCCGTGCTGCTTAATACGCGGAATGGGATGCGCCGGGGTGTGCATGCCGCAAAACACCACAGCCTCGCCACACAGAGCGCCGCACTTGGTGCCGCCGATGTAGAACACGTCGCACAGCTGCGCCAGCTCGGGCAGGGTAATGTCGCACTCATCGGCCGCCAGCGCATAGGCCAGGCGGGCGCCATCCACAAACAGCGGAATCTCGCGCTTCTGGCACACCGCGTGAATCGCCGCGAGCTCGGCCTTGGAGTACAGCGTGCCGTACTCGGTCGATAGGCTCACGTACACAGCGCCCGGGAACACCGTGTGCTCGTAGCTCTCGTTTTCGTAGAACACCTGGATATAGTTCTCGAGGTCCTCGGCGCGCATCTTACCCTCATAGCCGGGGATGGTGAGCACCTTGTGACCGCCAAACTCGATGGCGCCCGCCTCGTGACAGGCGACGTGGCCAGTCTCGGCAGCAACGACGCCCTCGTAGGGCGCAAGCAGCATGTCGATCACCGTCGCGTTGGCCTGCGTGCCGCCCACCAGAAAAAACACGTCGGCATCGGGGGCCTGACAGGCCTCGCGGATAAGCTGCTTGGCACGCTCGGTGTGCGCATCGGTACCGTAGCCGGGCTGCGGCTCCATGTTGGTGTCGACGAGCGCCTGCAGCACTGCCGGATGTGCGCCGTGGGAATAGTCGTTGTTAAACGCGAGCATGGCAATCCTCTCTAGCCGGGCACGGGCCCGATGATTCAAACGGGGCTATTGTACGCCGTTGGGATAGGCAACGCGCGCGGCAAGGCACTCAAGCGCCAACACCAGGGCAAAGCCGCAGCTCACGTCGCTCAAAAAGTGAGCTCCGATCACGATACGGCCAAAGGCGACGAGCGCCGCGACCACAGCCGCCGCCCAAAAGATCACGCGGCGACGCGAAGGTTTTTCCTTAAAGGCTGCCGCGGGAAGCCCGGCGAGCATAAGGCCGATCGCCGCATGCGCGGTGTGCCCGCTCGCGAACGACTTGAACCCGTCCTTGATCACGCCGGCGGCGATATAGGTCCACTTGTCGGGATTGCCGATTACCCACCACGGCTGAAAATTGAGCCCCGGCGTGACCTCGATCACGCGCATGCGCGGGCGCGACCACAGCGGCTTGACGATCACGTTGAGGATAATGGCCTGAGCGACCCACACGACAAGTACCATCAACGCCCAGCGCGTGAGCTCGTCGGGCGCGGTGTCGCGCGTAAGGCGATAGGCAATAACGTTAACCGCAATGACCAGCACAAACGTCAGCACCAGCTGAAACGCGATGAGCTTGCCGCCGACGCGCAGCGATCCGATAATCTCGTAGCCGACCAGACCCACGTTGATCAAAACGCCCAGCGCAGCGAGCCATTTGCTCCCCCTGGAATCGGGGCGTGCCGAGCGCACGAGCATAACGCCCGCGATGCTCGCCGTCAGCTCGAACGGCAGCTCGCCGGCCGCCTCGACAAAGCGACCGTACATGCTGCCGATGTTGAACAGCGCGCTCGAAATCTGATAATCGAAGAAACTGCCCACGCCCAGACAAAGGCACAGGACAACCGCGATAATGGCGACATCTTTCTTATAGATGTATCCGAACATGCTTTCCTTTCGATGGAGCCAGATTGCCCAAACGGGGCGTTTGCAGCGTCGACCCGTTAGTCGTCGTCGCTCGCACCCAGCTGCTGTAGCAGCATGAGCGCCGCGGCCACGGGGCCGGTACCGTCATTGGCGTCGAGGCCGCGACCCAGGCCGCTGCCCGCACCGGCGCCTGCCTTGTAGGGTACCGACAGCTTGCGGCTCTTGGGGAAATTCACCGCGCCATAGCGAGTCTTAAGCTCAAAGGCCACCTTCTTGGGCACGTCGACGCCCAAAAACGTGATGCGACCGCCACTGAGCGTGACGCTCTCGAGCCCCAGACGCTCGCCGCGAATGCGGATGCGCGCGCGGTTGAACAAGTTGAGCCCCGCCAACGGCAGCTCGCCATGCGCAGCCTCGGTCTCCTCCTGCACCTCATCGATGCTCTCCAGGTCCTCGGCCGCTGCGAGCCTGCGGTACACGAGCACGCGCTGATCCACCGCCGGCAGGTACTCCTCGGACAAGAAGTAGTCGGCCGGCAGGTTAATGCCCACGCTCGCCGCCTCCACGCCGGCGTCGTCATCGCCGCGCGCCTCGGCCACCGCCTGGCCCAGCATCTGCGTAAACAGGTCAAAGCCCACGCTCGACAGGTTGCCGTGCTGCTCGGCGCCCATAAGCGAGCCGGCGCCGCGAATCTCCAGGTCGCGCATGGCGATGCGCATGCCGCTGCCCAGGTCCTGGAACTCGGAAAGTGCGGTCAGGCGCGCCGTCGCCTCCTCGGTGAGTGGCAGCTCGCCCGGGAACATAAAGTACGCGTAGGCCTGCGTGGCAGAGCGACCCACACGACCCTTGAGCTGGTAGAGCTGCGCCAGGCCCAAGCGCTGCGAGTCCTCGATGATCAGCGTGTTGGCGGTCGCGTTGTCGATACCGCTCTCCACGATGGTCGTGGCGATAAGCACGTCGATCTTTTTGGTCGCAAACTCGATCATCACGTCCTCGACCTCGCGCGGGCTCATCTTGCCGTGCGCCACGCCCACGCGCGCCTCGGGCGCGGCCTCGTGCACGCGCGCCACGGCATCGTCGATGGTCTTGACGCGGTTGGACACGTAATACACCTGACCGCCGCGGCCCACCTCTAGGCGAATCGCCGCACTCACCACGTCGGGGTCGTACTCCCCCACGTGCACGATCACGGGACGACGCCCGGTCGGCGGCGTGGTGATCAGACTCATATCGCGCACGCCGCTCGTGGCCATCTGCATGGTACGCGGGATGGGCGTTGCCGAGAGCGTGAGCACGTCGATTTGCTCGCGCAGGTTTTTGAGCTGCTCCTTGTGCTGCACACCAAAGCGCTGCTCCTCGTCGATGATCACCAGGCCCAGGTTCTTGGGGTTCACATCGGCAGAAAGCAAGCGGTGCGTGCCGATGAGCACATCGATCGTGCCCTCGGCAAACGCCTTGAGCGCGCGCTTTTGCTGCGCCGAGGTGCGGAAGCGGCTGAGCACCTCGACCTCCAGGCCAAACGGGGCAAAGCGCTCAAAGAATGTCTCGTAGTGCTGTTGGGCCAGAATGGTCGTGGGGCAGAGCACCATGACCTGGCGGCCGGAGTCCACGCACTTAAACGCCGCGCGCAGGGCGACCTCGGTCTTGCCGAAACCCACGTCGCCGCACAGCAGGCGGTCCATGGGCTTGGGTGCCTCCATGTCGGCCTTGATGTCGGCGATAGCCTCCAGCTGGTCGCGCGTCTCGTCGTAGGGGAAGCTTTCCTCCATCTCGATCTGCTCGGGCGTGTCGGGCGGACAGGCGATACCGGTAATCGACGAGCGGCGCGTATACAGGTCGACCAGGTCAAACGCCAGCTTTTTGGCATTCTTGCGCGCCTTGTTGGTGGCCCGCGTCCAGTCGGCGGTGTTGAGCCTGGTCAAGCGCGGTTTATCGCCGTCGGGACCAACGTAGCGCGTAATGCGGTCAACCTGCTCCAGCGGCACGTAGAGCTTGTCGCCATCGGCGTATTCCAGCAAAAAGTAGTCGCGTTCCTTGCCGCCCACTTCCTGGCGCGCGATCTCGCTAAAGAGCGCGATACCGTGGGTAGCGTGCACCACGTAGTCGCCCGGCTTAAACGGGAAGGTGATCTGTGTAATGTCAACCTTGCGGCGGCTGCGCGCGCGGTTGGCATCCATGCGAGCGTTGAGGTCGGCGATCGAGAACACGGCAAAATTGGCGTCGGGCACCACCACGCCCTGCGGCAGGGCAGCGTCCACAAAGGTCACGCGCCCGCGCGAGATGGTGGGCACGGCGGCGCCGGCGGCAGCCTGCGCGGCGCCCGCCTCGAGCGGGCGGGCGTTGAGCGCGTCGGCGCGACGCTCGCGAATGGAAGCATGGGCCTCCTGGCGTGCGGCACGGTCGGCGGAATCCGCCGCTGCCACGCGCACGCGGTCGCCGATAGCGCCGGTATTTTCGGGCGCCGCGGTCAGCGATTCCTCAAAGGTAATGCCCTCGTCGCCAAAGGTGAGCTCCATCGACTCGCGCGCACCGCGGTCGGGGATGGCAAACACGCAGGCATAGCGCTTGCCCACGACCTCCTGGATGCGCGTCATAAAACGGTTGTCCGAGCCTGCGATAGCAGGCTGCTCAATCTTGAGCTCGGCCGTCACCGCACCGCCGGCACGGATGAGGCTCACGTAGTTCAGGCGCTGTTGAGCGCCAAAGTCGAGTTGCTGGGCACGCACGTACAGGCCGTCCAGGCGGTCGACCCCCGCCTCGCCGGCACGCGCCTCGATATCCTCGTAGGCGCGCAGGCAATCGTCGAACAGCGAGCGCGGCTCGGACAAAACCACGAGCGCCTTGCCGCTCACGTGCGCCAGCGGGCTTACGGTCTGGCCGTACATCACCGGCAAAAAGCGGTCGAGTTCAGGCGTGACGATACGTGCATCCACCATCTCGAGCAGCGCCGCCAGCTTGCTGTCGTCCTGGCTTGCGCGGTAGAGCGCCACGTGCATGTTGTGGACGGCCTCGTCGGTAAGCGCCAGCTCGCGGCACGGGAAGATCTCGATGCTGTCTTCGTTGCCGATGGTCTGGCCCGTTGAACTCACCATGCGGCGGATGCGGTCGATCTCGTCGCCGAAAAACTCAATGCGCACGGGCGCCTTTTCCTGCGCGGGAAACACCTCGACGGTGTCGCCGTGCACACGGAACAGGCCGGGCGCGTCGGCGGCGCCGGCATTGGTGTAGCCCATGCCCACCAGACGCTGTGGCACCTCGTCAAAGGGAATCTCCTCGCCCACCGCAAAGGTCGTCGACTCCCAGTAGCGGCTCTCGACCGGCGGCACGCAACGCAGCAGTGCGCGGGCCGAGGCGACCATGATGCAGTTGTCCCCGCGTACGATGCGCCCGAGCGCCTCGCAGCGCTGGGCTACCACGGCGTCGTCGGGCGCCTGCTCGCGCCACGGATAGTCCTTGCGCTCGGGAAAACGGCACACATGTGCTAGGCCCACGTAGGCGGCAAGGCTGCGCGCGGCGCGATCGGCCGCGTCCTCGCCGCTCACAATGTAGACCGTCGGTCGCGGACGGCGCGCAAACTGGGCGGCCGCCATAAGCGTACGGCCCGACTGCGACACGGCCAGCGTCACGTCCTCGCCGGCATCGAGTCCGGCCTCGACGGTCTGCAAGGCCTCGGCAGTGTAGAGCTGCGCGGCTATACGGTGAATGAGCATGCTGTTCCTCCGGCATTGCAACGCCAAAAGCCCGCCGGGGCAAGCTCGGCGGGTCGTTCGTCAAAAGTCTTGATTGTCATGGTAGCGCATGAGATGGACACGCCAGCGCACGCCAAACAGCTACCCCAAAACGCGCACGCTGGGGCAAAGGTCTGCCAGCGGGCACTCGTCGCACTTAGGTTTACGGGCATCGCAGATCTCGCGGCCAAATGTGATCCACTGGTGGTTGACCGACTCCCAATACTCGTGCGGCAAAATCTTGAGCAGATCTTGCTCGGTCTTGAGCGGCTCCTTGGCATGCGTCTTGGGGCTCAGCATCAGGCGGTGCGCGATGCGGTTGACGTGCGTATCGACCGCGATGCCCTCGACAATGCCAAACCCCACGTTGAGCACGATGTTCGCCGTTTTGCGCCCCACACCCGGCAGTTTGACGAGCTCCTTCATGTCGGCCGGTACCTCGCCGCCGTAATCGGTGACGATCATCTGCGCGGCTTCCACGGCGTGCTTGGCCTTGCTCTTATAAAAGCCGAGTGACTTAATGGTACCGGCCACATCGGCCACGCTCGCCCCCGCCATGGCCTCGGGCGTGGGCCACTGGGCAAACAGCCGCGGCGTCACCTTGTTGACCTGCGCGTCGGTCGTCTGCGCCGAGAGCAGTACGGCAATGAGCAGCCTAAAGGGATTCTCGTGATCCAAAAAACACTCGACCGGGCCATAGCGACGGTTGAGGCGCTCGCACACCTCAACGGCGCGCTCGCGTTTGGCGGCATTGGTCTCGCGTGGCATAATGACTCCTCGCTTCAGCGGCATAACAAACCTATGGGCACGATTGTCCCACGTATGGGGTCTTTACGCCTCCAAAAATGCGCCGGTCTGGCGGCCCCACAGGCTTGCGTACTCGCCGCCCGCCTCGACAAGCTGCGCATGCGTACCGTCCTCGACAATCTCGCCGTCCGCCAGCACCACGATGCGATCGAGCGCCGCCACGGTAGACAGGCGATGTGCCACCACAATGGAGGTGCGACCGCGCATCAGGTTCTCGAGCGCCTCCTGCACCAGCGCCTCGGACTCGCTGTCCAAGGCAGACGTCGCCTCGTCGAGCACCAGGATCGGCGCGTCGGTCAGGATAGCGCGGGCAATGGCCACGCGCTGGCGCTGACCGCCCGAAAGCTTAACGCCGCGTTCGCCCACCATGGTGTCAAAGCCGTTGGGCAGACGGTCGATAAACTCCAGGGCATTTGCCAGGCGCGCGGCCTCGCGGATCTGCTCGTCGGTGGCGTCGGGGCGTCCGTAGGCGATATTCTCGCGAATGGTGCGATGGAACAGCAGCGCCTCCTGCGGCACGTAGGCAACCTGGCGGCGCAGGCTTTGCTGCGTGCAGCGCGAGACATCCTGACCGTCCACGAGCACGCGGCCGCCCTGGACATCGTCCAGGCGCAGCAGCAGCTTGGTGAGCGTCGTCTTACCCGAGCCCGATTTGCCCACCAGGCCCACGCGCTGGCCCGCCGCCACATGAAGTGTCAGGTCATCGAACACGTTCTCGCCCGCCGCAGCGTCACGGTACGCAAAGCTCAGGTGCTCAAAATCAATCGCGCCCTCGGTTACTTTGAGCTCAGGGGCGTCCGGGTCGTCTGCCACCAAACGTGGCTCGTCCAGCACGCGCGTCATCTCGGCCGCATCGCCCAGCGCGCGGTTGATGCGCTGCATCATGGAACTCACGTAGTTCAGGCGCATGGTGAGGTTATAGGTGTAGGTAAAAATCATGACGAGCGAGCCGGCCGAGATGCCAAACCACGCGTTGCCGCCCGCCACGAACGCACTCACCACGGCCATGGTGATGACGATAAGGCCCGAGGTCGTAAAGTTGCGCTGCATCATGGCGTGCATCGAGACCGTCTCGGCGTCGCGCGCGGCACGATCGGCGGCGTCGAACAGATCGCGTTCGAAGTCCTCGCGTCCGCAGGTCTTGACGGCCAAGATGTTCGTGACCGCGTCGGAGAGCACGCCCGAGAGCTTGTTCTGTGCGGCGGACGTCGCGGCCGAAAGCGGCATGATGCGCTTGTACATAAGCCAGACAAACGCGATGTAGACGACCATGATGCCCACCAGGATCACGGTAAACGTCGGTACCACCGGGGCGAGTGCGGCCACGGTGCAGATGACCGAGGTGATGGTGGGGATGAGCGAATACACCGTCACGTCGACCAGACCCGTGTAGCCGCTCATAAAACGACTCGTCTGGCTCACGAGCGATCCGCCAAAGCGGCTGGTGTGAAATGTCATGGATTGATTGGAGAGCGTGTCGAAGCACAGGCGCGCCAAGTGATAGTTACCCGCAATCTCGAGCTTGTAGACGGTGTAGTCCTGCAGCTTGGAGAGGATCTGGCCCACTAGGTTAACGAGCACGAGCGCCAGAATGTAGGGACCAAAGACCTCGAATACTTGATCGCCCGCCACGGAACCCGCTTGGACGCGGTCGACGATGAGGGCCATCACGTAGGTGTTGGCAAACGTGAGCAAAAAGATGTAGCCCGCCGACGAGAACACCGAGAGAAAGACGATCAGCGGCTGCGTGCGCGTGACGTCCCAAAAACGCTGCAGCGTGCGGCGCACGGTGGAGCGTTTGAGCGGACTGGTGTTTCTCTGAGACATGGGCTTCCTTTCGCGTCTGATAGGGCGAAACGCCATTGTTGCACACTAAAGCGCACTTCAGGCAAGTGCGACGCGAAAAGCGCCCGCGTCCCGCGCTTGCGCAGGCGCCCCGCCGTCAGATGCAGCTAGTCCTCGTCTTTTTGGTCTGCGAGCAGCTCCGCAGACGTGAGTCCCAAGATCTCGTCGGCCTCCCGCGCGTCTTCCAGCGCGTCGATATCCTTGAGCTTGCGCTCCATAACGTTGGTACGCGTGGTGATGATGCCCTCGACCGTCTTTCCTGCGGTCTCGATCTGCTGCTGGGCGCGGCGCAGCGCCGCCTGATAGCGCGGCAGCTCGGCCTTGACGGCAGAGAGCACGCGCAGCACGTCATCGGTGCGTTTTTGCAACTTAAACGTCTGGTAGCTCATCTGCAGGCTGTTGAGGATGGCCGCCATGGTGCTGGGGCCGGCAACGTTAACGTAATAGTCGCGGCCCAGGGTCTCGATAAGCCCGGGGCGGCTGACGACCTCGGCGTACAGGCCCTCAAACGGCACGAACATAATGCCAAAATTGGTGGTCGCGGGCACGCTCAGGTACTTTTCGCAGATGTCCTTTGCCTCGCGTTTCACCATAGCGTCGAGTGTCTTGCGCGCGGTGGCCACAGCTTCGGCATCACCCGACTCTTGCGCGTCGAGCAGATGCTCGTACGCGTCGCCCGGGAATTTGGAGTCGATCGGCAGCAGCACGGGATCGCCCTCGTCCACCGGCAGCTTGACGGCAAACTCAACGCGCTCCGAGGCGCCGGGCTTGGTGGCGACGTTTTCCAGATACTGGTCGGGCGTAAGGATGTCCGCCAGGATTGCACCCAGCTGTACCTCGCCCAAAATGCCGCGCGCTTTTACATTGCCCAGCACGCGCTTGAGGTCGCCCACGCCGGTGGCGATAGACTGCATATCGCCCAAACCCTTGTACACAGCCTCGAGCTGGTCGCTCACCTGCTTAAACGATGCAGACAGGCGATCGTTGAGCGTACGGGAGAGTTTCTCGTCCACCGTCGCGCGCATCTGATCGAGCTGCACGTTGTTGTCCTTGCGGATGGCGCCCAGCTGGGCATCGACCGTCTCGCGCACCTTGTCCAGGCGGTGCTCGATGCCCTCGCGGTTGGCACCGAGCTGTTGGGCCGTCTCGCGGCGCAGGTCATCCATACGGTCGCCAGCCTGCGAGAGCTCACGCGCGATGGTCAGGTAACGCTGCTGCTCTACGGCCGCATCGGTCGTCTGCTGTTGCGCGATGGCATTTGCCGTGCGGCGGGTTTCTGCCAACGCGACGTTGAGGGTGTCGAGCGCGTTGTTGGCCTGCTCGAGCGCAGCCAGCATCTCTGCCCCGTCATCGCCACGCTCCTGCAGCTCGGCACGAAGGCCCTTAAGCTGCAGGGCACAAGCCACAGCAACCCCCACCGCCACCAAAGCAATCACAACAAGCACGATATCAATAGCAGACATAGACTCCGCCCAACAAACTCAATCGATCATCAATCAAAACCGCGATCAATCTTACCCCGCCACACGCACCGGGCGTCACGCGGCAATCGGACAAATGGATTTTGGGCCACAGGTACTAAAACGCTAACTCTCCCAGCCGGCGCGGATGGTTGCTACGACATCGCTTAGGCGCTGGCCGAGAGCTGCTAAGTGCTCAAGCACCTCGCTGGGCGAGGCGCCGTTGAGAATGCACGTGAGGGCATATGAGGCCAAGAAGATTGCCGCGAGCCCTAACGGGATCAGCACGATCATCGCCAGCGTACGCAGGCGCTGGGTCCAACGACGGCGACGCGCACGACGCTTGTCGAACGCAAGCTCCTGCGCATATGAATCTTGCTGTACGGAATAGGCTCCTGGGTCCACCTCACCCGCAGACGATACCGCGGACGCGGCGTTTTGCGCAGGAGGCTGGACGGCCGCCCCTTGCATTTGCATCTCCATAAGCCGTTGCTGCTGGCGCAACATGCGCTCGGCTTGTTGCCGCGGGGTCTCAAGAAACAGATCCATGTTGGCCTCCTCAATCGAAGCATTCGACGCTTACGCCCAGCATCCCGCACCACCATGACCGCGACAACGCAATCCGTAGCAATAGCTGCAAAGTTTCTTTTGCCCAAAAGCTGTCGAAAACCTCAAAAACTCCCCTGCCAGCACTTTCTTTGAGCTTTTTTATCGAATGATCTTTTGCCCTTCCGCCAGCCCGCCAACTAACCAAAAGCTGACCAAAATCTTGACGGAAATTGTGAAGACCGGGACCCCAAACAAAACGTGCCGCCCCGATAGGGGCGGCACACAAACTTCTAATCAGCTTTTCAGTAACGAGCACGCGACGACCGGGAGCCGGAGCGCAGGGCGGGGAAATACCTTTGCCTCGCGCGACCCTGCGGAGCCGTAAGCGAGAGGGAAAGGTATTTCCCCGCCCTGCGCTCCGCAGTCCACGTTCGTATCGGCGCTAGTAGTTCACCACCTGCTCCTCAAAGTACGCCTTGGGGTGGTTACACACCGGGCACACCTCAGGCGCCTCGGCACCCACATGCAGGTGCCCGCAGTTCAGGCACTTCCACACCTTCACGCCCTCACGCTCAAACACCTCGCCCGACTCGATACGCTCGACGAGTTTGTTGTAGCGCTCCTCGTGAGCCTTCTCGACAGCAGCGACGCCGCGGAACTTTGCGGCAATCTCGGCAAAGCCCTCTTCCTCGGCGGTCTTGGCGAACTCGTCGTACATCGTGGTCCACTCGTAGTTCTCACCCGCGGCGGCATCGCGCAGATTGTCCAGGGTATCGGGGACGGCGCCATCGTGCAGATACTTAAACCACAGTTTGGCGTGCTCGGACTCGTTGCCAGCCGTCTCGGCAAAGATGTTCGAGATCTGAACGTAGCCGTCCTTCTTTGCCTTGGAGGCATAGTAGCGATACTTGGTGTGTGCCTGGGACTCACCGGCAAAAGCGGTCTCGAGGTTCTTCTTGGTTTGGGAATTCTCAAAATCCATAGGTGTACTTCCCTTCAACGCATGCCGCCCGTAGGCTTCGAGCGGCCTCGTCTTTAGGATGCCCTCATGTCGGAAATCTAAACCTTACAATCCTGTTCTTCAGATTTCCACGGGCTAAATGCTCAGCCAGCGATCGCCCTCGGCTCGGCAAAAGCCCTCACGCTCCAGGTCGGCCAGAATGCCCGCGACAAGCTCGCGCTCGACCGGCCCGCGCCCAGCCGCCGCTTCCATATCGTTAACGCCCACCACGGCATCAGCAAGCGTAATCCCCGCCGGTTGGCCATCGCGCGCTGCCAGCAACATGCGCACGATATGCGCGCGCTTTTGGCGACGTGAGCCCTCAAACTTTGATTGACGGCTATAGCCCGCCGAGCGCCTGGACGGATTGGGCAACGTCTTTTTTAGATATGCGCCGTAATCCAGCAACGCGTAATACCACGCACGTGGCGTGTCGGCATCATCGAGTGGCACGGCAAAGGGAGCGATCTCGTCGGTCGCCGCACCGGGGACCGCCGGACAGGCCGCCTGAATCAGCGGCACCAGCTCGCGGTCGGGAACAGCCGGTACATCGGGAAAGAAGTGATGCAGAAAGACCGTGCGCACGTTGGTCTCCAGATACACGCCTGGAAGGTCAAACGCAAACGACCGAATGCCCTGCGCCGTCGCCGGACCAATTCCGGGCAGCGCGACCAGATCGCGCGTCTCACGCGGAAACTCACCGTCCCAGTCCTCCACAACGCGCTGAGCGGCCTTGTGGAGCGCCAGAGCGCGTCGGTTGTAGCCCATGCCCTGCCAAGCGTCCAAAACATCGGAAGGCGCGGCTTGGGCAAGCGCCCGCACGGTCGGAAAGCGATCGAGCCACGCCGGCATACGCGTCTCCACGCGCGGCACCTGTGTTTGCTGCAGCATGACCTCAGAAAGCCAAATGATGTACGGATCGCGCGTGCGGCGCCACGGAAGGTCGCGATAACGCAGGACCCCTTCCGAACGAATCATCGAACGAAAGGGGTCCTGAATCATATCTATGCTCCTTATGCGGCGCTATTCCTCCCGGCAAGCGAACGCGCAGGTGGCGTACTCGGGAAACGCGTCGCGGTCGGCGAATTTGGAATCGACGGCCGGGAACTGGCGGTGAGCGACGATGTCGCCGAGCGAAACGGAATCGAGGTAGTCGCGCATCAACGCTTGAGCTCCGGCCCACAGGGGATGATAGCAGCACGTGCCCATGCGTGCACAGTCGCCATCGGGTGCGGTGCAATCATTCATAACCATAGGGCCCTGAACGGCCTCGACGACCTGACGAATGGTGACGTCGTCCGGACTGACCTTGAGACGCATGCCACCGTGGACGCCACGCAGGCTCTCCACAATACCGGCCTGGACCAAACCGTGCTGAATCGAGCGGGCAAACGAATACGGAACATTGACCTCTTCGGCAGCGGTGCGAACAGAAAGCAAACGCTCCGGATCCTCGGCAAGCATCGCCAGCATACGAAGGGCGTAATCAGTCTTCCTCGATATGTCCATTTTTCCCCTTTCAAGGAATACGAACAGCTCGAACGAGCTCCGGGGCCGAGCTTGTGTCGAGACGCTAAATGACCGCTAGGACATCCAAATGGTAAATCGGATATCCACTGAACGCCGCACTCGGAGCGAAATGCATCAGATGCGGCCTACAGTGCAATTTAGTATAACCTAACCCCCTGTCTCGTTGAACAGGTGTTGCGCAACAAAGCTGTTGTTCAGACAAATATACTTATTAGATTTTACTTGCGTTCCCGAAGGCGCGGGGATTCTGGGCGAAGATGCGCCAGGGCGATCGTTCTATCGAAACAAAGTGCATCAAACGCAAAAAGCCACGTCCGAAGACGTGGCTTTAATTGCGTTGGCGGGAAGTACGGGGCTCGAACCCGCGACCTCCGACGTGACAGGCCGGCGCTCTAACCAAACTGAGCTAACTCCCCAGGCAGGCGTTCGCGTTTGTTTCCACTCGCGTGCGCTGCGGGGATTAGTATACACAGAAGTCTGTCCGGCGCGCAACAACTTTTTTGAAAAAATTTTTGGGGGCCATCCGGGAGGGTCTCCGGGGCTGAGGGCGGGGTTGGTCTGATTGTTCTGGTTGGACTTCTGACTTTGGCTCAAAGAAAAACGGGAGATGCGTTGTGCATCCCCCGTTTTTGTTGCGGTTAGTCCAAGTCAATAAACTTAGTGGTCAGTATCTTGCCGTCTTTTACTAGCATTCTGGCCATAGTGGGACCTCGGGTGCCTCTGGGGTAGCTGGCGCTGCCCGGGTTGAGGACTAAGCAGCGGCCCACTTGGGCTTCTTTGGTTACGTGGGTGTGGCCGTTGATGGCTACGTCTACGGATCCCACCGGAAGGTCTTCGCGGTAGTGGGCTACGGCGAATTTGAGGCCTTCGTAGGTAAAGAGCGCAAGACGGTCTACATCGGGGCCGTAGTCGCGGTAGTAATCGTTGTTGCCCAATACGGCCCGCACAGGGGCGATGGTGCACAGGTGCTCGTAGTCCATCTCTGACGTGAGGTCGCCGGCGTGGATGATCAGGTCTGCGCCCTCAAGCTCATCCAAGAGCGCAGGCGATAAATAGCCGTGAGTGTCCGAGATGATGTCGATACGCTTGGCGCTTGCACTATTCATGGGATCCCTTCCGCAAAAGACGATTCGGCAGATACATACAAAAAAGGCCCCACGGCTCCGCAGACGATGGGTCTACAGGGCTGCGGGGCCAGTGTGCTAGAGACTCAAGGCCTTCTTGAGCGGCACGACGCGGCGGCGCGAAACCGGCACGCGTTCGTCGACGCCCGTAATGCCCAGCTGGATGGCGCCCGAGGGCACCGTCTCGACGTCCGTGACGCACGCCAAGTTGACGATATAGCGGCGGTGAACACGGAAGAAGCCGAAGTCGCAGAGCTTGGCCTCAAACTGCGCCAGCGAGGTCGTCGACAAAAAGCGATCATCGACGGTATAGATGCAGGAGTAATCGTCCTTGGCCATGATAAAGCGAATGTCGTCCACGGGAATGAGCACCTTGCGGCCGCCCTTTTCCACCGGGATACGCTCGATGGTCACCTTGCTGTCCGTAACCGGCTTGGCGCGTTGCATGACCTTCTCGATCGCGCGATCCAAGCGAGCTTCCTCGACCGGCTTCATCAGATAATCGACGGCATCCACGTCGAATGCCTCGACCGCATGGTCGCTATACGCAGTCACAAACACGATCGCCGGCGGATTTTTGAGCTTATGCAGCGCCTCGGCAAGTTGCAGGCCCGAGGCACCGGGCATCGAGATATCGAGAAACACGACATCCACGCGACTTTCCATAAGCATCTCGATGGCGGAGCGGACGCTCGACGCCTCCGTGATCGTGCCGATCTTGCCCGTTTGCTCGAGCAGGAAGCGAAGCTCCGAGCGAGCCGGCGCCTCATCATCCACAATCATCGCACGCAGCATAGGGATAAAACCTTTCGTCAACTAACTACGCCGGGCATCCGTCGCATGACGTTGGGCCCGTAGCCTTTTATTTTACTCTTGAATGTCAAAGATGCTCTCTGACAAATCAAGATGAAGAAGCACTTTGGTGCCCTTGCCCGGCGCCGATTCGACACGCGTATAGGAGTGCGGCCCATAAAAGCGATGGATGCGCTCCGAAATATTGTGCATGGCCACACCGGCGCCGCCACCCTGGGGAGAGCTGGCGTCGGGACGAGCAGAGCGCTCGTCAAACAGTCTGGCGGCGGTACCCTCATCCATGCCCACGCCATTATCGGCCACGGCAATCAAGATTGCATCCTCGCCGTCTTGGTGAACGGTCACGTCGATCCTCAGGGCGCCGTCATCGCCCATACCATGACGCACAGCGTTCTCGACAATCGGCTGGATCACGAACGCCGGCACCAGCGTATCTTCCACATCCTCGGACACATCGAACGTCGCAAGCACGCGGTCCTCGCCAAAGCGGGCCTTCTCAAAGGTAAGGTAGCGCTTGGTCTGTGCGACCTCGCGCGAGACCGGAATAAGCGATCCCGAGTTGTCGAGCGTGGCGCGATAGAACGATGAGAACTCACGAAGCAGTTCGCGGGCCCGCAGCGGGTCGGTGCGCGTAAACGATGCAATGGTATTCAGCGTGTTGAACAGGAAGTGCGGGTTAATCTGCGCCTGCAGCGCACGCACCTCGGCGCGCGCCGTGAGCTCCTTTTGCACCTCGAGCTCGTGGATGGCGAGCTGTGTGGACAAGATCTCGGCAAAGCCCGAGGCAAGCGCGTACTGGGTACGGTCGACGGCGCGCGGGGTCTTGTAGTAGAACTTGAGCGTGCCGACGGTACGATCGCCCACCTTGATGGGGGCGATAATGCCGGCGGGGACTTGGTTGTGCGAGCCGTCCGAGCCCACGACATCCACCATACGGTTGAACGACTGCACGATGCCATGTTCGATAACGTAGCGTGTGGCAAGCGTGTGGATGGGAGAATCTGGCAGTAGTTTTTCCTCAAACTCTCCCGCGCAGGCAAGCACGTTGCCCTCGTCGGTGATGGCCACCGTCATGGCGCGCGTCTCGGGCAAAATGCGCTGGCACACCAAACGCGCCGACTCCTGCGTCAGACCGCCCTTAATGTCCTCGAGCATGGCCGAGGCCACCGAGAGCGTCTCCTCGGTGTACTGGGAGCGCACCGAATCGGGATTGAGCGTCAAAAAGATAAAGATGCACAGAAAGATGCACAGCAGCGCGCAGGCAATCACCGTGGCGATCGGCTCGATACCGGTCACCAGGGCAAAAATAAAGTACACCAGCACGCAAATGGCGCAGGCAACGGCAATGATGCGAAAGATTGATAATGAACTATCGCGCTGGGCGCGGCGGTCGATCATTCAGTCCCCTCCAGGATGCTGGTCAGTTGTGCGTCGCGCCAGAGCCCGTCCATGATCTTGGGCCAGAAGCTCTGGAAACGCAGGTAGCTTGCGGCGTTTTGGCGCGCGTAGGTCTTGGCTTCGTCAATACCGTGACGCCAAATGCGCAGGTATCCCTCGTGCTCGCGGGTAAACATGCTGCGGACCATGGCGGTCTTGCGCACGCGGTCGTCGAGCTCGCGCGAAATCCACGGGCCCGGATAGGGCATGAGTGACGCGGCCGTGACGGGAACGAGCTCCTGCTGGTGCGCGGCAAATGTCAGCTTGGCACGCTCGTAGTACCAACGGTACACGTCCTGCATAAAGCGCGGCGAGCGCTTCTCGGACTCGGGCGGCAGGTGACGAACGACCCACTCGTTGTCAAACCACACGTCGTAGCCAAACATGCGCATGTTAAAGAGGTAATCTAGGTCCTCGCCTCGGGTGATAAACGGGTCAAACGCCACACGGGTAAAGGCGCGGGCATGAAGCGCCACAAGGCCGCCGCACACGTAGTTTGAACGAGAGATACGGGTGCCCGAGAGCGCCTTTTTCATCCAGCGATTAAACTCGATGCGTTTGGTCCACCAACGATGGCAAATGCCCACCTTGTCTGTGGGCGCCAACGGCGATCCGTCTCGATCGTAAAAGTAACCGCTCTTAACCAAAATCGGCAGGCCTTGACGCGTCTGCTGGCCCAGTGCATAGGTCGCGCGCTTCATAAAGTCGGCATCGATAACGGTCTCGTCGTCATCCAAAAAGACAACGGCATCGTGGCCGAGCACCGCAGCGCAGGCAAGCCCCATATTGCGAATGGCGCCGTATCCGCGCAGACTCACGCACTCGCCCGAGCCCTTGGGAGCAATCTGCGCCACACGGTCGGCGATACGCGATGCCTGGGTGTTGGTAACCACGGTGACCTTGAGCGTAGGGTGCGCGTCGACGATTTCGTGGACACGCTTCGACACATCAGCCGTGGCCGAGATGGGACAGACCACCAAAAGGATAATCCTCGGAATGTCGCGCACCTGCTCGAGCGAGGCCAGGCAGCGGTCGAGCTCGGGATTGGTGGCGTTGAGCTTCGTCGAGTGGTCATAGACGCCGGGAGCGTTTGCACGGGCATCATCGCCCGCCCAGTATGTTGGAATCACAACCGTGGCGTTCATGCCTTCCCTCCCTGCAACACAAAAACGGGGCGCCGCCAAACACAGGCGACGCCCCGCGACCTAGCTGATTCCATCATACCCACTTGGGCAAATCATTGCTCGCAAGTCGCAATGTTTATTGCGGATAACCCCAAAAGAGTACCGCGGACAGGCACAATAGCCGCTCGCTTCTATGCGGCCCGCTCTGCCGCCTGAGTCATGCGAGACAGGCGGACCAGCAGCACAAAGCCAACGACCAGCAGCACGCCAATGGAAAGGACGCCTAGCGACGGGTTGCCGGTCAGTGAGGTGACGACCGACACTAGGAAGGTGCCCATGACGCTTGCATAACGACCAAAGATGTCAAAGAAGCCGTAGTACTCGTTGGATTTTTCCTTAGGGATAATGCGGCCAAAGTAGCTACGGCTGAGCGCCTGCACGCCGCCCTGGAACAGACCGACCATAATGGCAAGCACCCAGAACTCAAAGGCGGTCTTTAGGAAGAATGCGGCGAACAGCACAATGCCCATGTAGGCGGCGACCGCCACCAGGATCATATTGAGCGTGCCCACGCGTCCGGCGAGCTTGCCGTAGATGATGGCGGACGGAAAGGCCACGAACTGCGTAACGAGCAGCGCCAGCACCAGCTGGGTCGAGTCGATGCCTAAAGCCGAGCCGTAGCTGGTAGCCATGGAAATGACCGTGTGGACGCCATCGATATAGAAGAAGAACGCGATCATGTAGACCAGCACGGTCTTGTTGTGGGCGATCTCGCGCATGGTGTGTCCGACCTCGGAGAACACACCGCCCACGATGTGGCCGATGGTGTCCTCGGGACCGCGCTCGCGACCGTACTTTTGCTTATAGGTGCGAATGAGCGGCAGGGTAAAGATGAGCCACCAGGCACCAGTGATGATAAACGACAGACGCGTTGCCAGCATGGTGGGGACGCCAAGAGCGGGGCCACCCATGATGAGCGCCAGGCAGATGATGAACGGCACGGTGGAACCGATGTAGCCCCAGGCATAGCCCGAGCTGGACACGGCGTCCATGCGCTCGTCGGTGGTAATGTCGGGCAGCATGGCGTCGTAGAACGTCATAGAAGAGTTAAGGCCGATGGTGCACAGCACGTACACGGTCAAAAATGCCATGGCGGACATTGGGATAGCCCGCGCCAGGCAAAGAACCAGGCCCGTGAGGAAGAAGCCCAAGAAGAACTTAATCTTGTTGCCGGCGTAATCGGCAAGCGCGCCCAGAATGGGCATGAGCATGGCAATGACCAGCGAGGCGATCGTCTGAGCGTTGCCCCAAGCGACCACCAGGTCTGCCGAGGAAGCACCGGTATTGATGGCGTTAAAGTAGATGGGCACCACCGAGGTATTGAGCAACACGAGGGCCGAATTGCCCACATCGTACATAACCCAGTTACGCTCGAGCTTGGTGTATTTCATGGACAGGGCCCCTTCGTATTCGCCCGATATGCAGTTAGTTCATCGTACCCCAATTGCACAGAAGCGCTGGTAAGGATTCGGCAAAGGGGCACGCACGGGCCCTACTCCTCGCGGTCGAACTCCTCGTCGGCGTCGAGTACGCGGCCGCTATAGTTGATATGGCCGGTCACGGCATCCATGTCACCGGTCTCGATAAAGCGGGCAACGGTGAGCTCGTAATCGGTCAGCGCGCGCTCAAAGACCTCGGGGAAGCTCTCGGTCGAGACCTCATCGGTAAAGGGATTCTTCCATGTCAGGTGGCCCAGGTTACCGGTGCGCTCGGGCAGCTCCGTCGTCACGCGATGAGCAAGGCCGTCGAGCAGCGAGTAGTCATGCACCAAGCCCTCAACCAGGGCAATCGCGCGCGTCTTTACCGAGCCGGCCGGCTCAATGGTGCGATAGAGCATCTGCATGTCCGAGACGGCGCCGGCGTACTCCCCCGCCGGGATGTCGATACCGTACACGCGCCCGGCGATGTAGCTCATCAGCACGCCGGCCACACGGTTGATGCGGTCGGTGGTGACGATCTCGCCCGCCGGCGGGTAATCGTCGACCGTAGCGCCATCGCGCTTAAGCTGCAGCATCAGTACATCCAGGTCGCTCTCGATCACGGCATGGACCTGACTGCTCGAATCCTCAAGCTCTGAATCGGACTCCACGATGCCAAACTGCTGCTCATAGACAAAGGGGTGGGCGTTGCGGTCGAGCACGTAATGAGACAGCAGGCCCAGCGCAAAGGCGCGACCCAAGCTGGCGTCGCGCGGCAGCAGATGCGACACGCCGTCGCGCAGGCACGCGAACTGGCGAGACATGCGCGAGCGATGCATGACCTGCGCCAGCAGCGTACAGTCGGAAACACGCGGTGTCAGAATGTGAAAGAAAAACGGGTCGGGGCCTTGGTTGCCCAAGATAAAGGCAATGCGCTCTTCATCGGACGTGATGACGCCCTGCGGAAGACGGTCGATGCTTTCCTCGCCAAACAGATGATGGGTGATAAGCGCGGGCATAATGATCCTTTCGATTTCATTCGATGCCACCCATTATGCCCACCGCGCGCCCATACCAAACCTGCGATGGTAAACGACGGCACGCAAGCCTCTTACGCAAGCCCCAGGTGCGACTTGACCTCGGCGGCACGACGACGGGACACCGGCACCGTCGAGCTCACGCGGTCGAGCCTGAGCTCCATCAGGCCCGTGGAGCCAATCTCAACATTGTGCACGTCTTCCAAATTGACCAGATAGCTGCGATGAACGCGAATAAAGCCCTCGGAGCCCAAGCGACGCTCGAGCGAAGAGATCGACTCATTGATCAGATACGTCCCCTCAGCGCAGACGGCGTTGCAAAAATCGGCGCGCGCCTCAAAGTAGCAGACATCCGCCACGGGAATGAACACCTTTTTGCCCCCGCGATCCACCGTCAGGCGCAAAGGCTGGTGCGGAGCATGGACGACACGGCGAGCGCCCAGGGCAGTCTCAATCTTGTCGAGCGCCTTTGACAAGCGGGCATCCTCGACCGGTTTGACGACGTAATCGACAGCATCGAGGTTGTAGGCATCGGCCGCATACTCGGCAAATGCCGTCACAAACACCACGACCGGCGGCGTCTTTAGGTTCTGCAGCGTCTCGGCAAGCTCAATTCCCGAGCGACCGGGCATGGTAATGTCTAAAAACAGCACGTCGGGCTTGTTCGACAGAATCGACTCCACGGCTTCGGTGACATTGCCCGCCTCGGCAATCTGACCCACACGCGTATCCTTTTCCAACAGATAGCGTAGCTCAGCCCTAATAGGAGGCTCGTCATCAACCACCAAGATGTTCCATCCCTCGGACATATGCGCTTCCCCTCTTTTTCTCTCAATCCAACCGCGCGCTACGCCGTCATCGGCGCCGGCTCATGCGGCTCGCCGTTCAGCTCGACGATGACCTGCGTTCCCACGCCCTCCTGGGACTTCACGCGCATGCCGGAATCTTCTCCGTAAAAGAAATGGATGCGCTGAAGCACGTTGAAGAGCGCCAGGCCGCAACCTCGCTTGATGGAGCCGTCGGCGGTAATGCTCTCGGGCTCCTCCAGGCGATGCTGCTCAAACAGATGCGCGCAGACTTCTTCGCTCATACCGATGCCGTCATCTTCGACGATGATCTCCAAGCCGTCATCGGTCTCGAAAGCCCTAACACGAATAGAAAGCGGCTCGGTCTCGCGCTGCGCATGCTTGATGCAGTTTTCGAGCAGCGGCTGCAAGATAAACGGCGGCACCAAGCTGTCGCGCACCTCAAAGTCGATATCGACCGAGACGCGCAGACGGCCGTCGCCATACCGGGCCTGCATAAGGTTGATGTAACGAGTGCCCTGTTCCACCTCGTGCTCGAGCGTGGTGAGCGTATCGGAGTCAGAAAGCGTCTGACGGTAATAATTGGAAAAATCGATCAGCAACGATCGCGCCTTGTCGGGCTCGGTTCGAACGAGCGACACGATGGTGCTGATAGTGTTGAATAGAAAATGCGGGTCGACCTGCGACTGCAGGGCACGCAGCTCCACGCGGGCCGTGAGCTCGTCCTGGCGCTCGAGCTCAAAGCTGGCGAGCTGCGTGGAAATGAGATCGGCAAAGCCCGAGGCCAACGCCGTCTGGCGCATATCGATGCTGCTCAGGCGGGGGTAATACAGCTCGAGCGTGCCCACGCAATGCCCGCGCACGGTCAGTGGCGCGACAATGCCGGCGCGCAGACGGGGAAAATAGCCGCCCGTCTCATTGGAGGCGTCGCGCGAAAATACGCTCTGTTCGCCGGACTCGATCACGTTGAGCGTGGTCTTGAGCACGACCGGGGTGCCGGCAGGGCACCTTGCCGAGTCCTCGCCCCAGCTTGCCAACACCTGTTTGCCATCGGTAAAGCAGATGGCAGAGGCGATGGTCTCGGACAGGATGATCTTAGAGGCGCCCTGGGCCGCTTCGGGCGTAAGGCCGCGCGACGTGTAGGCGAATATTTTTGATGCGATGGCGAGCGTACGGTCGGTTGCGCTCGATGTGAGGTCGTCGGGGACCACAAAGACATACGAGAAAAAGAAACACAGCATGACCAGGCCGGCAATAACGACAACGCCCGGAACGGGATTGGGATTATCGGTTAAATCCCAGATAAGCAGCAGGATAAGCGCCGGAACGACAACACCGAGCAGGATGGCCTGAACCACATGCTGGGCCGTACGAAAGACCTTGGTAGAGTTGTAGCTCTTGCCCAGAATCAGCCTGTTTAAATCCACCGTCATCCCCTCTTGTCCGTAGCACCCATAGCAATAAAGAGGGCCGCAAGCGACCCTCTCCATTGCATTATGCAATCAAAAACTGTGTTTTACATCCAGCCATCGACAAACGGTAGCTTAGGCGCTGTATTTGTTGGCCTCGCCAAAGGTGCCAGCCTCGACGATCCAACCGTCCTTCATGATGACGTCCATGTTGTCGGTGTTGAGCACGTGGATGTCGGCGGCGACGTCACCGTTGACGACCAGCAGATCGGCACACTTGCCGGCCTCGATGGAACCGGTCTCGTCCTCGATGTGGCACATCTTGGCACCGTTGAGGGTGGCGCAGGTGATGGTCTCGACCGGGGTGAAGCCGATCTTGTCGACGAACTCGTACATCTCCTCGATGGAGCAGGTGCCGTACGGGGTGACGAAGGAGAAGGAGTCGGAGCCGATCGTCATGACGACGCCGCGCTTCTTGGCCTCGCGCAGGCAGTCGTAGTTGCGCTGCAGCTCCTTCTCGACCAGGGTGCCCTCGTACTTGTCGTGCAGCTCGGGGACGTAGACGGGCGGATAGGTGGCGTACCAGGTGGGCAGGAAGGCGATCGTCGGGGTGAAGAAGGTGCCCTGCTCGGCCATGAGGTCCATGGTGCGCTCATCGATATCAAAACCGTGAATCAGCTGCTCGCAGCCAAAGCGGACGGAATCGTAGGCAGCGGCGTGGTTGTTGTAGCAGTGGCTCCACACGGGGATGCCGACCATCTTGGCCTCTTCGACCACGGCTTGGATCTCCTCGGAGCAATAGTGCTGGTCGCGACCGGAGTCCCAGCGCCAGATGCCGCCACCGGTAGCCCAGATCTTGATGGCATCGGGGTTCTCGCGCAGGCGACGACGGACGGCCTTGCGCAGATCCCAAGGACCGTCGACCTGGTCGCCCCAGGGATGGGATTCCTTGTTGAGCTCCTGGGTGCAGTGGTGGGAGTCACCGTGGCCGGCAACGCGACAGAAGCCGAGGCCGGTGGCCAGAACGCGCGGGCCCTTAAAGACGCCCTTGTCGATGCAATCACGGATCTGGATACCAAAGCGGCCGATCTCGCAGACGGTGGTGAGGCCGTGGGTGAGGCAGTCGTAGGCCTGCTTGACGGCGACGGCCTGCTTCTCGAGGAGCGGCTGCATGACCCAATCGGTGTCATCGTCGGTCAGGTTGCCCGAGAAGTGCAGGTGGGTGTCGATCAGGCCGGGAAGGACGGTCTTGCCGGCGGCGTCGATAACCTCAACGCCCTCGGGAAGGTCCCGCATAGTGCCGGCGTACTCGATCTTGCCGTTGTCGTCGACGAGAACGAGGGAGTTCTCGACCGGCTCGGCACCGGTACCGTCGATGAGCTTGCCGCCAACGATTGCATACTTAGTGGACATGGTTCCTCCTTATGGATCCATATATGTGGGCGAGGCCGTGTTGGGTCGCAGCCTCACAAAGCTACCCAAGTGATGCCGGGTTCGGTGCGCGGAAGAGAGGGCCCCGCGCACCTGGTCCGCCCCGGCTAAGCGTTACTTTTTGCGGGAATTGGTGAAAGCCATGAGGGCCAGGCCAATAGCCAACCAGCCGATCACGATGCTCCACTCCACCATGTTGAGGGAGGCGGGAGAGAACGGAATCACGAGCAGGCCGATGATGATGGCGCAGGCAGCGATAGCGAGGCCGATGCCAAACTTGCCGCCGGGTACCTCGTAGGGACGAGGCAGGTCGGGCTCGGTGAAGCGCATGCGCAGGCAGGCGAGGGCGACCATGCCGCAGGAGAAGATGAAGGCGAGAGCCGACACGTTGGTCAGAGGAATGAGCATGTTCTTGCCCAGGAACGGACCGATGACGGTGATGACGCCCAGAACGACGCAGGCGAGCTTGGGAGCGCCGGACTTGGGGTCGACCTCGGCGAACTTCTCGGGCAGCTGGCCCTTGCGGCCCATGGCGAGCATGATGCGGCTCGTGGCGCCGTAGAAGGAGTTCATCGGGCCCATGGGTCCAAGCGTGGCGATGACGAGCATGGCCAGGTACAGGAGCATGTTGATGCCCTTGAGGCAGGCAAGCGCGGGAACTGGGCTCTTAACAAACTCATGCCAGTCGAGGATAGTGCCGAACGAGTAAATGCAGACCATGTAGAAGCCGCCGGCGGCCAGCAGGGCCAGGGAGATGATCTTGCCGAACTTGTTCCAGTTGAGGCCCTCGGCCGCTTCCTCAGCCTGCTGAGGAATGGTGTCGAAACCGGCGTAGAAGAACGGAGTCAGGACCAAGACCGACACGATGCCGGCGAACAGGCTGGTGCTCTCAGTAGCGGCCTTGCCGCCGCCAGCGCCGGCGACCTGGGAGAACACGGGCATGGCGTTGTCCGGCGAGCCGGTGAACAGCGAGACGCCCATGGCGAGCAGCATGCCGCAGAGCAGGGCCTTGGTCAGGAAGGCCTGGAGCTTGGCGGCCGAGCTGGCACCACGGAAGTTGAGGAAGATGACGTAGACTGCAAAGCCGAGCGCGATCAGCGTCGGGAACAGGTAAACGTCGGCGCCCAGGATGGTGTAGAGCTTGACGGCGCGCAGCCATTCAAGACCAGGCAGGCTACCGAACATCTCGGACACGAGGGTCGAGATGGCAATGGCCTCCCACGGGCACAGGATACCGTTGCCCAGGGCTAAGAGCCAACCGGTGATGTAGCTCAGCGTACGGCCAAAGCTACGATCGACATACTCGACGATGCCGCCCGAGATGGGGATAGCAGCCGTGAGCTCACCGAAAACAGCTCCGACGGGCACGAGGAAGATTGCACCCAAGAGGAATGCGATCATAGCGGGAACGGGACCGCCGCCCACGACCATCCAGTCGCCGACCTGCAGAACCCAACCGGTACCGATGATGGCGCCGAAACCGATGGTGAAGAAGTTCCAGAGCGAAAGCGTTTTCTTCATGCCGCCGTTATCCTCGACTGCAACTTCTGCGTTCTTGTCCGCCATTGTTCCCCTCCTTTCCTTTTTGACGCCCCTTGGCGTCACCCCTTGCGCGATCCGTTTTGCCGCGCGCTTTATTTCACTGGCCTTTAAGATACGGCCTTGGCACGGCAACGCCACTCGTAGCTCGACCGAAGGCAGAACTGCAAAACGAGCGGCGCCGTTTTTGGGACGAACGGCACAGTTTGCAGCCCATTGTTGCCGCCCGCCCGACGGGCGTACGCTCATCGGACGCATATAGAGATGTTTTTGAGGCCGTGTGTTTTGCGCCTTTCGTACCGTTTACCGAGCTTTTGACGCGCAGACCCCTTTGTTGCACATCTTTTTTGTAGGATAGACAGGTTATACATGAGACAAGGCGGTACGAATGGCATACGGATACAACGACGGTGATCAACGGCGACAAAGTGTTCGCCTTGCTGGCCGTACCACGCCGACGCCCAGAAGGGCCACGAGCAGCAATCCGCAACGCCCTCAAGAGCAACCCAGACCTTCGTCTCGGCAGCAGACAAGCAGAACACGGCAGAGCGGCCGTCCGAGTACGGCCACAAGCGCGCAGCAAGATAGCCGCTTGGGCGCGCGCACTCGACAGCGTCAGGCCGAGGTTCCGCAACTGCGCCGCAACGGCGCACGTCAGCCCGGCATCCATATCAACCGCTTCTTTTCGCATCCCCAAGGCGGACGCGACGGCAAGCCCTACCGCTCGACATCGTACGTGAATGCCCCCGCCCTGCCGGCTCGTCGGCTTCGCCTCGCACTGTGCTCTATCCTCACCTGTCTGGTCTTTGTGCTTATGAGCTCCTGTATGTCCCACGGCTCGGCCGGTCTCGAGCCCACCGCCGAGGACAAGCTGCTCAAGGCCCCCGTCGCGCCCGGTTATTCTTTCGCCTTTTCGACCCCGCGCTCGCAATGGCAAGCCGGCACGATGCCCCATATCTATCAGATCGACCCCGCGTGGTCGGAGTTGCCTTACGCCGGCGGCACCATCCGCCAAAATGCCTGCGGGCCTACGTGCCTCACCATGGTCTATATCTTTAAGACGGGACGCACCGATATGACCCCCGTCGATATGTGCGCGCTTTCCGAGGCGGGCAATTACGCCCCCACCGGTGCAACCGAATGGTCTTTTATGACGAGCGGCGCGTGGCAGTTGGGACTTAACGGAACGGAACTCCATAACGATCGTGACTCGATGACTCAGGCGCTGCGTTCGGGAGCGCCCGTCATCGCCGCCGTTCGGCCGGGCATCTTTACCAACGTGGGCCACTACATTGTGCTTTACGGTATTGACGACGCCGACCAGATTGAAGTCTTCGATCCCAACTCGGCCAGCCGCAGCGCCCGCCGCTGGGGCGTCGTAGAGGTCCTCAACGAAGTCGAAGCCATGTGGGCCTACTACTAGTCACTGGGGACAGACTTAAATGAGTGGTCTCTGGATGCCCGGAACTGCCGGCACGGAAAGCGCATCCTGCTTTGGGGCCCAATAGCGGGGTGCGCTTTCCGTTAGCGGCCCGTTTGGGAAACTAGGGACCGCTTTTCGACAATAATCCGGGATGCATTTTCCGATTGAGGGCCTCAAGGGAAACCGCACCCCATGTTGGACGCTCATTCTGGGATGTGCTTTCCGCAGTTGATCGATGCGGCCTTTAAGGACTGTCCCAAGCTGCCGGCAGGAAAGGAACGTCCCCAAGTGCCGGGTTTCCGCAGCCTGCAATGCTCCTCATGAACAGCCGCCTCAATAACAAAAGCCCCCGCGGCCGAAGCGGACCGCGGGGGCAACAGACCTGCAAGAGTTAACTCAAGTCCTCGCCATTTGATGCAATGACCTTTTGGTACCAGCAGAAGCTGTCCTTTCGGTAGCGATCGAACGTGCCTTTGCCCATATCATCGGCATCAACATAAACAAAGCCATAGCGCTTCTTCATCTGCCCCGTCGAGGCCGACACCAAATCGATACAGCCCCACGGCGTGTATCCCATCAGGTCAACACCGTCCTCGACAATTGCATCGCGCAGCGCAAGAATATGCCTTCGCAGGTAATCAATATGATACGCATCGTGGACTTTGCCGTCTTCCAGCGCATCGAGTCCGCCCACACCGTTCTCGGCGATAAAGAGCGGAAGATGGTAACGATCGTGGTAGCCGGCAAGCGTCACGCGCAAACCCAGCGCATCGATCTGCCACTTCCAGGCAGTCTCTTTATCCTTGAGGTACGGATTGCGCAGCGTCGGGAACACGTTGCCCTCCGCCTTCTCGGCGATCACCTGATCATCGGCGCACACCAAGCGCGAGCAATAGTACGAGAACGAGATGAAGTCGACCGTATGCTCTGCCAGATACTCCGTATCGCCCGGCTCAAAGGGCACGTGAACACCCTCTTTCTCGAGTGCACGCAGCTTCCAAGCAGGATAGGCGCCCGCAGCCATCACGTCTGTGTAGAAGTAGCGGCCGCGGTCCTCCTCATACGCAAGCCATACGTCCTCGGGCGCACAACGGTACGGATAGGTCGCACCGGCAGCGACCATGCAACCCACCTTGTTTGCGGGATCGATCTTGTGCAGAATCTCGACAGCGCGAGCGCTCGCCATAAACATATGGTGCGAGAACGCCGCGGTCACGGCTGCACGGTCACGCTCATCCTCGAGCGTGACACCCGCGTTGAGATAGGACAGCGCCACGCTGTTGATCTCGTTGAACGTAAGCCAATAACGCACGAGGCCCTGGTACGCGCGTCCGACGGTCTCGACGTAGTGCGCATACCGCTCGATCATCTCTCGGCTTTGCCAGCCACCATAGCGCTCGACCAGAGCCAACGGATAGTCGTAGTGCGACAGCGTCACAAGCGGCTCGATTCCATGCTCGCGCAGCGCCTCGAATACCTGACGGTAAAACTCCAAGCCCTCGCCGTTGGGCTCGGTCTCCATCCCTGTGGGAAAAATACGGCTCCAGCAAATTGAAAGACGCAGGCACTTAAAGCCCATCTCGGCAAAGAGCTCGACATCCTCGTGCCAATGATGGAAGAAGTCGTTGCCCCAGCGGCATGGATACAGCCTGTCCGGATCGTCCACGGGCTTTTGCCTGCCAAACATTACATCCCAGCGGTCGGAACCCTGTGGGATCAGGTCGGAGTGCGACATGCCGCGGCCGCCCTCGTTCCAGCCCCCTTCGGCCTGGTTGGCGGCGAGGGCACCACCCCACAAAAAGCCCTCGGGCATACCGGCGGCAGACGTTCTGTCAAAGTAACTCATGCTACTCAGTATCCTCGGCAGAAGCTGCCGCGGCGTTCTCCTGCTCCTGAGCCAGGAGCTGGTTATCGTACACCTTAAAGAACGGGTACCAGACCACAGCCATGACCACGATCAAAACGATCGTAAACACCCAGATGCGCGGGTCGAGGCACTGGACAAAGCCCTGAACGAAGATGGGGAACGTGCCGCTCACCAAGATGTAGAAGTTAGAGACAAGACCCAGTGAGACCGCACCCCAATACAGCAGGGCCGAGATCATGCCGCCTAGCACAAACGGAATCATGAGGATCGGGTTGAAGATGATGGGCGCGCCGAAGATCGCGGGCTCGGAGATACGGAAGAAGCTCGGCACGATCGATGCCCTGCCAAATGCCTTGAGACTGCTGCGACTTTGCCCTAAACGCGCAGAGCGCCACAAAAGAGAACGTATTACCCGTGCCGCCGATGAGGTTGATGGCCAACGACATGAGCACCGGGTGGAACTCAAGCGGCTGCCCGGCAGCATAGAGCGAGGCGTTGGCGGCAAAGGCGGCAAGCGAGACCGGGGCGGTGATGGGCATTACGATCATGTTGCCGTGGACGCCAAAGCACCAAAACAGCAGAGTCATGAAGCAGATAAGCAGTGCGCCGGGCACAGAGTCAACTGCGACGGAAAGCGGGGCAGCGAGCAGCTTCTCGATAACCGAGGGGATGGACAGCGCGGGATCGATCATCTGGATCAGCAGGTTGCCGCCAAAGAAGATGAGGATGTTGGCGAGCATAGGTACGATGGCGCCAAAGGTTTCGGACAAAAACGGCGGCACGCCATCGGGCATCTTGATGGTGATGCCCTTGGTCTGGCAGAAGCGCGTGACCTCGACGGAGACCAAGGCAACGATGATGGCGGTAAACAGGCCCTGCGCACCCAGATAGGTGCAGGGGACCGCCTGGAGCACGGACTCGTCAGCAAGCTGGTAGTAGGACGACGGCGCCGCGGCGATCAGGAACATCACCAGCGAGGTCATGCCGGCGTTAAGCTTGGGCATCTTGTAGGTGCCCGCCAGGTTATAGGCGATTGCGAACGTCACGATCACCGACAGTATGCCCATCGTCATATTGAAGGGGATGAGCAGCGTGAGCTTATTGGCCGTCGCAAAATCGAGCCAAGGGCCAAAGACGGACCAGAACCCGCCCTGCGCCACCAGGTCGGCCGTGACCGGCGGGTTGGCGAGGATCATAAAGACGGCAGATACCAAGATGAAGCTGATCGCGCTCATAAAGCCCTTTTGCATGGAGGCAAAGTGGCGCTCGGTGCCGCAGAAATTGGCGATAGGGGTCAGTTTTTCCTGAAGCAGGGTCATGAACTTCTCCATGGTCGCCTCCTAACCCAACAGCGACTGGGCGAGTGCCAGCACGTTGGCGGCGTTGCCCATGCCGTAGTCCTGTGCGGGGATGACCGCGGTCGGCTTACCGCTCCCCTGCTTGACGGTGTTGAGCTGGTAGGACACCTGCGGCCCCAAGAGCAGCACGTCATAATTGGCGCACGTCTCCTGATACTCGCCGATACCCACCGCATCGATATCGAGCTCGATGCCGTTTTGCTCCGCATATTTCTCGAGTTTCTTCATCAGAATGCTTGTAGACAGACCAGCTGCGCAAACAAGAAGGATCTTCATAAGGGATTCCCTTCGCATTGATTGGTTGGATAGTCACCGCACGCCGCTAGGCGTTCTTGGTTGCAGTGCACTCATACAGGCAGATCAGCTCCTGCACGAGCTCCTGAGCAAGCATGGAGCACATGAGGTGGTCCTGAGCATGGACCAGCAACACATCCACCGACAGATGCTCGCCCGCTGCCTCAGTCGAAAGCAGCTGCGTTTGGATGTGGTGAGCCTTGATTCCCGCATCCTTTGACTGCTTCATGAGTTTGGCGGCGGCGTCAAAATCCCCCGCTTTTGCCTTTTCAAGGGCTTCGAAGGCAAGGCTGCGTGCCTCTCCCGCTGCAGCGACCAGCTGAAACGAAACCATCTCGGTTCCCTGATCGTCCATAACGGTCTCCTCTCCCGTGATGTTTGGTTTGTACTTGAATATTCGAAACGCCTATCTCCCGCCCGCAATCCTCGAGGTTTATTGCAGGTAGACAGACAGGGTTATCGACAAAAGAAGTCTTAAGCCGTATGCGCTTGCACAAGCGCCATCAGCTCATGCCAGGACCGGCGCTCGCGTAGGCGCTCGACCCCCTGGCGGTCCATAAAGATCTCGGCGAGCAGTGAGCTCAAGATCCGCGCCTCATCGCCGCCCGACCGGGCAAACGACACCATAAAGACGATATCGACCTCATGGCCGTATTCGTCCCAAAGAATGGGATGTTCGAGCAGGCCCACGGTAACAAAGGCCTCGGCGCTCAAGGGATGCACCCCATGGGGCATGGCTACCCCATTGCCAAACGAGGTGGCACTCGCGCTCTCGCGCTCGGCGACCTCTTGGGCAAACTGGGCATCGACACGGCCGCTCTCGACGGCGCGCTCGGAGAGATATCGGAGAACGGCCTGCTTCGACGACGCCTCAACGCGGTTGAAGAACAGGGCACGGCTAAAGAAAGAGCTTACGGAGTCCGATTGCGCAGTGTCGTCGCTCAGCACCTTGCGGATAGCGTTGACATCGCTCGTCTCCAAGAAGAAATCGGCCTCGCGGACGGGCACGGGCAACTTGACGTTGAGCGGCACCGTTGTGAACACGTAGTCGATGTGCGAAAAATCGAACGTTCCCACGCGGGCGACATCGCATGTCTCAATCGAATCGATATACATGCCAAACTGCTTGCGGTACTGGTGCTCGAGCATACGGGCGCTTCCCGCTCCCGAGGCGCACACGATCAGGATGCGCTTGCGACGCGGCTGGTCGGCTTGCTGCTCGAGGGCCAGGGCAAATGCCATGGCGATGTAGCCGAGCTCTTCATCAGAGGGCTGGCTGCCAAAATGACGCTCGAGTACCTGCGAGGTGCCAGCTGCCATCGAATAGGCCAACGGAAACCTCGTCTTGATATCGGGCAGCATGGGGTTATCCATATGCATGTGATATTCAAGGCGATAGCCCAGAGGGCCGATATGCCGAGCAAGGTTCATGCGAAGTTCAAGATCGCCGCTAAAGTCAAACCTAAACTCATCGTTGACCGCACGTACCATCTCGGAAGCAATCTCCCACATCTCGTCCGAGATAACGGCAGAGCCCTTCTCGGGCACGCCCGTGCCCCTGCCGAGCAAATGGATTGCGATAAAGGCAACCTCTTCTCGGGGCATGCTCACGCCCAGGGCATCCTTGATGTTTGCGGCAATCTGGAAAGCCGCGGCGTATTCGCGCGTTCCCTCCAGTTTTTGAACGTCCGATTCTGCAGCTGGGACATAGCAGCCCTGCTCGATGCGGCCAAGAGCAATGTAAAGATGCATGATGAGATTGCGGGATGCCAGCGAGCTCACCGTGACGGGCGAGGCCGTCAGGGCATCGTCCACACATGCGGCGATGGCCCGCAGGCGCTCGGCGAGCTTTGCATCGTCGGTGTCGGGCAACACGGGCCTCACCAGCGAGGCCAGGCACAGGCGCCGTTGTGACTCCCCGCCCGCAACGCGGATTCCGTAGCGTGGGCGCTTTTCGAGCGTTAAGTCAAATTGGGCGAGTTTCTGCTCTACCAGACGCATGTCATTGGACAGAGTTCGCGCCGAAACGTAGAGTAAATCCGCATACTCCTCAATCGTCACCCACTGGGACCGCATGAGGAGGTCGTTAAGAAGGAAGGACACACGGCCATCGCGCGTATCAGGAATGCCCGGATGGGCCAGAGCCGCACCGTCTAGCAAGCGAGCAAGCTCATCTGCACGTGCAACATCGATACGATACTGCCCCTTGCTGCCAACGATGCGTGCAACCCCTGCAAGGCTGTCGTTTGCGCGATGGATATAGTTTCTCACGGCGCGCTCGCTTACCTCGAGACGCTTGGCAAGTACCGCGACAGCGACAGGCTGAGCGTCCTCGATCATATTTACAAGCTGCTTGACGCGAGCATCCATGTCCTCCTCCTTTCCCTGCGTCTAGTCTAACGCGGTAAAGAATGACACTCCACGTCGCGCTCGTTCCGCCAACTCGGAACAGGTTGCGGGGAGTCCAGCTGAGCTATGGAGAGCCTGGGGAGAGGGCCCGAAGGCAATGCGTCGGTGTGGGATGCGCCTTCCCAGCCATTGGGCAGTCATTGGGGACAGACTTAAATGAGTAGTCGTTGGGGACGTTCTTGTTTGACTAGTCGTTTAAGAACGTCCCCAATGACTATTAAGGACTGTCCCAAGCTGCCGGCAGGAAAGGACCGTCCCCAAGTGCCGGGTTTGTCCCCAATGACTAGGTGAATAGCAAAAGCCCCGCAGTCGGAGCGGACTGCGGGGCTCATGAAGAGAGGCTAGTTTGTGGGCGTCTTGCCTGGCGCCCACGAGAGAGGCAACGAAGTAGAGACTACTCGTGGATGCGGGTACCGGAGAGACCGGCCATGGTCTCGGCGGCCTTGTCCAGGGCGCCGATGATGCAGGTGCGGCCCTTGCGGGAGCGGGCGAACTTGATGGCGGCGCGGACCTTGGGCTCCATGGAACCCTTGCCGAACTGGCCCTCGTCGGCCAGGCGCTCGGCCTCGTCGGCGGTGATGTCCTCGAGCTCCTCCTGGTTGGGCTTGCCAAAGTTGATGGCGACATGCTCAACGGCGGTCAGCAGGAACAGGACGTCGGCGTCGCAGTCCTCGGCCAGCAGCTCGCCGCCCAGGTCCTTGTCGATAACGGCGGGAACGCCCTTGTAGCAACCCTTGTTCTCGTAGTCGCGGACGACGGGGATACCGCCGCCACCGCAGGCGATGACGATGAACTCGTTGTCGAGCAGGTTGAGGATGGAGTCGGCCTCGACGATCTTCTTGGGGTCGGGGGAGGCGACGACGCGACGCCAGCCGCGGCCGGAATCCTCGACGAATACCTTGGAGGGATCCTCGGCCATGAACTCCTTGGCCTGCTCCTCGGTGTAGAAGGGGCCGATCGGCTTAGTCGGGTTCTTGAACGCGGGATCGTCCGGGTCGCACTCGATCTGGGTGACGACGGTGGCGGCGTGCCAACGCTTATAGCGCTTGTGCATCTCGCGGCCGATGCCCTGCTGCAGGTGATAGCCAATGTAGCCCTGGGACATGGCGCCGCACTCGGGCAGCGGCATCTCGGGGGTGCCGATGGCGTCGTGGGCGGCGGCGAAGGCGTTCTGGATCATGCCGACCTGCGGGCCGTTGCCGTGGGTGATGATGATCTCGTTGCCCTGCTCGATGAGGCCGAGGAGAGCGTGGGCGGTGTTGCTCACGGCCTGGATCTGCTCGACGGGGTTGTTGCCGAGGGCGTTGCCGCCAAGGGCGACAACGATGCGGTCGGGCTTACCGTACGGTTTACTCATAGTATTCGTTCACTTCCCAGCTACTAGCGAAGCGTCGCGTACATCATGGCCTTAATGGTATGCATGCGGTTCTCGGCCTCCTGGAACACACGAGACTGCGCGCTCTCAAAGACCTCGTCGGAAACCTCCATCTCGGTCACGCCGAACTTCTCGGCAATCTCGGCGCCGATGGTGGTCTGCGTATCGTGGAAGCTCGGCAGGCAGTGCATAAAGATGGCGCTGGGGTTTGCCTTGGCCATGACCTCGGGCGTTACTCGATAGGGAGAGAGAAGATCGATTCGGCTCTTCCACAGCTCCTCAGCCTGGCCCATACCGACCCAAACGTCCGTATAGATCACGTCTGCATCCTTGACGCCCTCGTCGATATCCTCAGTGAGCTGGATCGTGCAGCCATTCTGAGCGGCGATCTCCTGGCAGCGCTCAAGAAGCTCGGGATCGAAGTGCGTGGCGCCCTCGACATCGCCCTTGGGTCCGCAGGAGCAGAAGTTAATGCCGAGCTTGGCGCAGATAACCATCAGGGAGTCGCTGACGTTGCCCTGCTCCTTGCCCATATAGGTGAGCTTCATGCCGCGCGTGTCGCCAAACTCCTCACGCATGGTAAGAATGTCGGCAAGGGCCTGGGTGGGATGGTACTCGTTGGTCAGACCGTTCCAGACGGGAACGCCAGCCTTGGCGGCAAGCTCCTCGACGATCGACTGGTCGGAGCCGCGATACTCAATACCGTCATACATGCGACCGAGCACGCGGGCGGTATCCTCGATGGACTCTTTCTTGCCCATCTGCGACGAGCCGGGGTCGAGGTAGGTCACGCCCATACCCAGGTCCATACCGCCGACCTCGAAGGCACAGCGCGTGCGCGTTGAGGTCTTCTCAAACAGCAGGACAATGTTCTTGCCCTCGAGAAAGCGGTGCGGATAACCGGCGCGCTTCATATCCTTGAAGTTCTTTGAGAGGTCGAGCATGTACTCGATTTCCTCGGACGTAAAGTCAAGCAAGGTAAGAACGCTTCGACCAGAAAGATTAAGAGCCATGATTTGAGTCCTTTCGGTTGTTGGAACACACAAGAAGGGATGGGCGGCGCAGACCACACGCGCCGCCCAGATACGCTAACGCTGACTAGATTTCCTCACGCCAGAACGGCATGGTCATGCAACGCGGGCCGCCGCGACCGCGAGAAAGCTCCTCGGAGGGAGCGACGAGCAGCTCGACGCCAGCCTTGTAAAGAGCATCGTTGGTTACAACGTTGCGCTCATACACGCAGACCTTGCCCGGTGCGACCGCAAGAGTGTTGGAACCATCGTTCCACTGCTCACGGGAAGCCTCGATCGGATCGCCGCCACCGCACTCAATCATGGTGATATGGTCCATACCCGTCGCAAGCTCGAGGATATGCTGCAGGGTGCCCTCGAGTTCCTCGATATGCACCTCCCCCTCCGAATCGCCCTTGGTCAGGCGGTAGGCACGAAGCGTCTGGTAGATGCCGGGATAGACCGTGAACTTATCGCGATCGACCTGCGTGCAGACGGTGTCGAGGTGCATGTAGGCATAGCCGTGCGGAATCTTGATGGCATAGATGTTCTCGATCTCGGCCTCATCGGAACCCCAGAACATATTCTTGGCGAGCTCATCGATGGCTGCAGTCTGGGTGCGCTCGGAAATACCGATGGCGAGCGTCTTGGCGTTGATGTTGAGGATATCGCCGCCCTCGATATGCCACTCGCTGTTGTGGTCATACCAAATGGGGCTACCAGCGTAATCAGGATGGTTACGCAGCACCGTTTCGTAGAAGATTACTTCGCGATTGCGCTGATTCCAGTACATGCGGTTCATGGTAGCGCCCTTGCCCACGACAGCCAGAGGGTCACGGGAGAAATACGAGGCCGGCATGGGGAACAGCACCATATCGTCAGCCTTCAACTCCTCGCCGTCCATACTGGCAAGAGAACCGCCGACCTTGGGGATCTCGAGGTCGCGAACGTAGAGGCCGCCCATGGCAGCAAGGACAAACTCCTTGTTGTCCTTAATCGAATCAAGCTTCTCGACAACGGCCTGGCGAAGGGCCGCGTTGGAGATGCCGGACTCACCCATGAACTTCGTCATGAACTCTGCGCGAGTGCCCTCGACTTTGTCAAACGTCTCAGCGAGCAGCTCTTCCATATAGACGACCTCGGCGCCAGCGCCGCGAAGAAGGTCGGTAAACTGATCGTGCTCTTTCTGGGCATAGTCCAGATAGAACGCGTCGTGAATCCAAACGCGGTCGAAATCCTCCGCCTTCATGTTTACAAGATCCATACCGGGGCGATGGACGCAAACTTTCTTGAGGGCGCCAATCTCGCTATGAACGTTCAGTCCTTTGTTCATCTCTATCCTTCTTTCTCACAACTTGTATGTGGGGTTTTGCATTTACGGCAGGGGGATAAGACCCGAAACCGCAGTGAATGCCATGCAGATAACGCTTACGACCAGGAAGAATTTCCAAGCGACCTTCCACCACTGGCCAAGCGGAATCTTACAGACGCCAAGACCGGCAACGAGCATCGCGCTTGTCGGCGAAATGAGAGACATGGCAGCACTGCCCATGGAAAGGCCGGTAACTGCAGCCTCGGGGTTTAAGCCCATCAGCTCAACAAGCGGGCCGAAAATGGGAATCGTAAGAGCAGCGATGCCCGAGGAGCTCGGAACGAGGATCGACAGAAGGTTATCCACGACGTAGAGAATGCTCGTAAAGATAACTGCCGGAACTCCAGAGAGAGCCGTGGCGAGCGTGTTGAGAATCGTATCGATGATGAGGCCGTCATTGGCGATTACGAGAATTCCGCGGGCGAGGCCAACAACGATGGCAGAGAACGCGAAGTCTGCAATTCCCTTAACGAACTCGCCAGCGATCTCCTTCTCATTCATCCCGGAAACAACACCCGAAAGAAGGGCCATGGCCAAGAAAATCGCAGAGATTTCGTTCATGTACCAGCCCTGGGCCACCAGACCCCAAATGATGGCGGCAAGTCCAAGCACGAAAATAACCATAACGGCTTTCTGCCTACCGGTGAACTCGCTATCGAGGAGATTCTCGTCCGCACCAAACTCTTTGCGCTTCTCGATATCATCGTGGAAAGCTGGGGATGCCTCGGGATTCTTCTTAACCTTGAGGGCATACATCACAACCCATGCGATGGCAACTGCAGCGAGCACGACAAGGGCGATAGTACGCAACCAAAGCTGGGGGTTGCCCTGGATACCGAGGATGCCCTGGGAAATCAGGACGTTGAACGGGTTTACGGTAGATGCGATGTATCCGATACGGGCACCCACAAACACCGTCATGAACGCTGTAATTGAGTCGAAGCCCATGGCCATCATGATCGGCATAAGAATCGCAAAGAACGGAAGCGTCTCCTCTGCCATACCAAAGGTGCTGCCGCCCAAGGCAAAAAGCACCATTAGGATCGGAATGATGAGGACGTCCTTGCTCTTGAACTTCTTCACCACTCGGGCGACGCCGCTCGTGATGGCTCCGGTCGCCGTGATGACCTGGAAGGAACCTCCCACGATCATAATGAATGCAACGACCTCGACCGCTTGCTGGATGCCGATCGCAGGGGCCTCAAGTACTTCGAAGATGCCTTGGCGAAGATCGACCTCGTTGCCGTCCTCGTCCGTATAGACCTTATCGACAGGCTCATAGGTGCCCGAGACCGTTACCTCGCGACCGTTAACCTCCTGGCGCTCAAACGAACCCGAAGGCACGACCCAGGTCAGAACGGCAAATACGGCCATCAAGACGAGAATGATGGTGTACACGTGCGGGACTCGAAGAGTGCGCTTCTTTTCTGTCTCTGCCATCTCTCCTCCTTAATTCAGGGGTTTTTCGTTGCCGGCAAAGCCATTGTGTCATCGCGCAAAACACCCTTCCGTCTCTTCGCCCGCCAACGAAGCGCATCGACCCGTAAACGGATTTCAGATTGATGTAATTTGTCAATTTGCTTTCTAAATTGAAGTTTAACATCAATTACTAAGCCGGTTCGTGCCATTCACCTGTGACAGATATGATGTAAATTGAATCAAGCTCGTAATGTGCCACTATGGAAGCAATCAATACTCATCGCCAAAGCGAGGTCTTATGTCCGCACTACATGTTCAAAATGAAATAGGAAAGCTAAAAAAGGTGCTTCTGCACTGTCCCGGCCCCGAAACGCGCAACTACCCCGACGGCCAGTTCAATCAAGTCTTTACGCTACGCCCTTCTAGCAATTCATTTGATCTTGAAAAGGCTCTTGGGGAGCATCATGCTTACTCGGCGATGCTCGAGCACGAAGGGGTAGAGATTCTCTATCTTGAAAACCTTCTTACCGAAGCCCTTGATGCGACAGAGCAAGCGCGTCGCTCTTTTATCGATAGCTACATTTCAGAATGCGGCACGCGGGGCATTGAGCTCGAGTCTGCCATTCGCGAGTATCTCGAGCGCATCGAAGGCTCCCGCGCCCTTGCTCAAGCAGCAGTCAACGGCATCCGCTACTCCCAGGTCTTCAACACAGATAAAGAGGTGTTCAGCCTCACGAAACTGACGGCAGACGCATACTCACCTGACGATCTTCTCGTAAGCCCCCTTAACACCATGTGGTTCACACGCGATCCGGCGAGCGTCATCGGCGAAGGCGTTACGCTCAACCACATGTACTGGCCAGAGCGCAACCGTGAGGTTATCGCCTACAAAACGATTTTTACCTATCACCCAGATTTCCGCGAGACCCCTCAGTTCTTCAAGCATGAATCGACTTACCACATTGAAGGCGGCGACCTGCACAACCTCAACAGCGAAAACATAGCCGTTGGAATCTCGCAACGAACCGAGCCGGCGGCGATAGACACTTTAGCAAATAACTTGCTGTGGGATGAGAACTCGACTATTGAATCCGTATGGGCCATTCAGGTCCCCTACGATGACCTCTGCATTCATCTCGACACATATTTCACTCGCGTTGACTATGAGACATTCCTCGTTGCTCGGGAGCTTCTCGACCAAGCGCGAGTCTACCGCATTACGCGGGGCAGATCGGAAGGGACAACCCGTGCGTGTCATGTCGCAGGCGGACTGAAAGAAGCGTTGCGATTAGCCCTAGGTTCAAGTTCGTTGCAATTTATCCTTTGCGGTGGCTCAAATCCCGGAGCAGCAGAGGTCGAAAGGACCAACAATGCCACAAGCACCCTTTGTTTGGAGCCAGGCAAGGTCTGCGTATACGAAGAAAACGCCGAAACCAACAAAGCGCTGAAGCAGGCCGGTATTGACCTTATTCCCATCTCTATCTTTGAGCTGACAAACGGCTTTGGCGGCCCCAACTGCCTCTGCCTCCCCCTCGTCCGCACTTCATAACATGGGAACGGGTCAAAACATAAAGGCGCTTCGCAAGCGCGACCAGCTCACGCAGGAGGAGTTCGCGGCACTCATCGGCGTCTCCAAAGAAACGGTATGCCGCTGGGAAAAGGACCGCTATACAATCCGCCGCTCAACGTTGCTCAAGATAGTATCGAAATTTAACCTGCAGCTCGACGACCTCACATCTGAAACCGCAGGGCTTGCCGCAAAGCTCGACCACGAGGGGCGGAAGGGGGAATCCAAAGAAGTTACTACTGATTCCCTTTGCGATGTATTTAAAATTTTGAAGAATGGAGGCAGAACGGGACTTAAACAAACCGGAATAACCGCGCTTCCCTCATCCGTATTCAAGAAACATCGCGGGTGCTTCTTTGTTCAAATGGACACGTCCGCCATGTCCAAATGCTACCCGATTGGATCCCTTCTCCTCGTGGATCCAAACCTGAAACCCTGGAACGGATGCTCCGTCCTCGCTTTGGCCGATAATTCAAGAATCGTCATACGTCGTTATAGCACCGGCACGAACACCGTGATGCTCTCATCCTACTCATATCGCACAGCGGAACCGGATATCGTGCTGGACAAACGCCGAATTAGGATTCTGGGAATCATCGTCTGGTTTCAGGCATCCCATGATCTGAGCATCTAACCAAATTTGATCTTGTTTACCCCCTGCACACATCTCAAACAGCAAAAGCCCCGCAGTCGGAGCGGACTGCGGGGCTCATGAAGAGAGGCTAGTTTGTGGGCGTCTTGCCTGGCGCCCACGAGAGAGGCAACGAAGTAGAGACTACTCGTGGATGCGGGTACCGGAGAGACCGGCCATGGTCTCGGCGGCCTTGTCCAGGGCGCCGATGATGCAGGTGCGGCCCTTGCGGGAGCGGGCGAACTTGATGGCGGCGCGGACCTTGGGCTCCATGGAACCCTTGCCGAACTGGCCCTCGTCGGCCAGGCGCTCGGCCTCGTCGGCGGTGATGTCCTCGAGCTCCTCCTGGTTGGGCTTGCCAAAGTTGATGGCGACATGCTCAACGGCGGTCAGCAGGAACAGGACGTCGGCGTCGCAGTCCTCGGCCAGCAGCTCGCCGCCCAGGTCCTTGTCGATAACGGCGGGAACGCCCTTGTAGCAACCCTTGTTCTCGTAGTCGCGGACGACGGGGATACCGCCGCCACCGCAGGCGATGACGATGAACTCGTTGTCGAGCAGGTTGAGGATGGAGTCGGCCTCGACGATCTTCTTGGGGTCGGGGGAGGCGACGACGCGACGCCAGCCGCGGCCGGAATCCTCGACGAATACCTTGGAGGGATCCTCGGCCATGAACTCCTTGGCCTGCTCCTCGGTGTAGAAGGGGCCGATCGGCTTAGTCGGGTTCTTGAACGCGGGATCGTCCGGGTCGCACTCGATCTGGGTGACGACGGTGGCGGCGTGCCAACGCTTATAGCGCTTGTGCATCTCGCGGCCGATGCCCTGCTGCAGGTGATAGCCAATGTAGCCCTGGGACATGGCGCCGCACTCGGGCAGCGGCATCTCGGGGGTGCCGATGGCGTCGTGGGCGGCGGCGAAGGCGTTCTGGATCATGCCGACCTGCGGGCCGTTGCCGTGGGTGATGATGATCTCGTTACCCTGCTCGATAAGACCAAGGAGAGCGTGGGCGGTGTTGCTCACGGCCTGGATCTGCTCGACGGGGTTGTTGCCGAGGGCGTTGCCGCCAAGGGCGACGACAATACGATCGGGCTTGCCAAGAGGCTTAGACATTGCTGGAATCCTTTCTGTAAAAGGCCTACAACCCATTAATAACCCGCGTCCGTGCAATACGCGAGTTTATTAAGGTTTATATTCTCTTTATCGCTCATTTTATTCATTTTGAAAATAGTTGAACGGTGAACGGTCGTTTTTATCCGCTCAGCGTACAGAACCCCAGCTTAGGCATATCTACGCCATTTACGTGCGACTTTATTTTAATAGAGCAGGGATTAGACCAGATTATGCGAACTATATCTCCGCTAAACGCAAAACTGGCAGCGTAATATCTTACTCGCACTATACGAGATTCTATGCATTAATAAGACGAGTATGCACCTCTGCAAAAACATGGGGCTTTTCATTCAGCATAAGGAATAAAGATGAGCTCCAAAAAAGCAACCAGCCCCAAAGCACGGGGATAGAAGGTAGCAACAGCCAAAAACCTCCATCCATCCCCAAAGTAACGCGAGTTTTCGCGGCAAAGCCGCGAAACAGCGAAGGGGACGGAATACCCGACCAACCACGTCCTTCATCAGCCCTCAGATCCTGCAGTGAGAGACCTAGGCCTCGTTGTGCACCGTCTTGAGCTTCAGCAGGTGAGCGTAGCGGTCCATAGCGGCCTGCTCGTTCTCCTTGAAGAGCTCCTCGGCGCGCTCGGGGAAGGAACGCGTCAGCGAAGCATAACGGGCCTCGTTCATCAGGAACTCCTGATAACCGCCGCGGGCTCCTTGGAATCGAGCGAGAACTTCTTGCCGGCAGCAGCCTCGGGGTTGAAGCGGAAGAGGTTCCAGTAACCGCACTCGACAGCCTTCTTCATCTCGGCCTGGCAGTTCTGCATGCCGCCCTTCTTGATGGAGTGCATCTCGCAGGGGCTGTAGCCGATGATGAGGGACGGGCCGTCGTAGGCCTCGGCCTCGTGGATGGCCTTGAGGGTCTGAGCCGGGTTGGCGCCCATGGCGACCTGCGCCACGTAGACGTAGCCGTAGCTCATGGCAATCTCGGCCAGGGACTTCTTCTTGGTCACCTTACCGGCAGCGGCGAACTGAGCGACCTGGCCCAGGTTCGAGGCCTTGGAGGCCTGACCGCCGGTGTTGGAGTACACCTCGGTGTCGAAGACGAAGACGTTGACATTGTGGCCGGAAGCCAGGACGTGGTCCAGGCCACCGAAGCCGATGTCGTAGGCCCAACCGTCGCCGCCGAAGATCCAGAAGGACTTCTTGGTGAGGTAAGCCTTGTCGGCGAGGATCGCCTTGGAAGCGTCGCAACCGCACTTCTCGAGCTCGGCAACGTAGGCAGCGGCAGCGGTCTTGGAAGCCTCGGCGTCGTTGACGGAGTCGATCCAAGCCTGGCCGGCAGCCTTGAGCTCATCGGACGGACCATCGGCGGCGATGATGTCCTGGGTAGCGGCAATCAGCTTGTGCTGGACGGCCTCGTAGCCCACGGCCATGCCCAGACCGTGCTCGGCATTGTCCTCGAACAGGGAGTTGTTCCACGCCGGGCCGTGACCGTCCTTGTCCTTGCAGTAAGGAGCGGTGGCAGCGGGGTTGCCCCAAATGGAGGAGCAGCCGGTGGCGTTGGAGATGAACATGCGGTCGCCGGCGACCTGGGTCACCAGACGTGCATAGGCGGTCTCGGCGCAACCGGCGCAGGAGCCGGAGAACTCCAGGTAGGGCTGCTTAAACTGGCTGCCCTTGACGTTGGCCGCGATGAGCTCCTTCTTCTCGGAGACGTTCTCGACCATGTAGTCCCAAACGGGCTGCTGGTCCATCTCCTGCTCGGTGGGAACCATCTCGAGGGCACCCTTGGGGCAGACCTTGACGCAGTTGGTGCAGCCCATGCAGTCGAGCGGGGACACAGCCATGGTGAACTTCATGCCCTTGGCCTTGGGGCCCATAGCGTCGAGCGTGCGGGTAGCCTCGGGCGCGGCGGCAGCCTCGTCCTCGGTCATCGCGAACGGACGGATGGTGGCATGCGGGCACACGTAGGCGCACTGGTTGCACTGGATGCACTTGGTCTCGTCCCAGTGAGGAACGACCACGGCGACGCCGCGCTTCTCGTATGCGGAGGCGCCCAGCTCAAACTGGCCGTCAGCGCAATCGACAAAGGCGGAAACGGGCAGGCTGTCGCCATCCATGCGATCGATGGGCTCGAGCAGGTTCTTGACCTGCTGGGCGATGGCGGACTTGGTCTCCTCGGAGAGCTCGACGGGGGCGGCATCCTCGGCAGTTGCCCAGTCGGCCGGAACCTCGAACTTGCGGAAGGCGGTAGCGCCGGCATCGATAGCCTTGTGGTTGGCGTCGACGATGGCCTGGCCCTTCTTCATGTAGGACTTGGTGGCCGCGTCCTTCATGTACTGCAGGGCGTCCTCGGCGGGCAGGACCTTGGCCAGTGCGAAGAAGGCGGACTGGAGCACCGTGTTGGTGCGCTTGCCCATGCCGACCTTGGCAGCCAGATCGATAGCGTCGATCAGGTAGACGTTGACGTTGTTGTTCGCGATGTAGCGCTTGGCCACGGCGGGCATGTGCTCGGCGAACTCCTCGTCGCTCCACTGGCAGTTGACCAGGAAGGTGCCGCCCGGCTTGACGTCGCGGACCATCTTGAAGCCCTTAACGATGTAGCTGGGGTTGTGGCAAGCGACAAAGTCGGCCTTGGTCACGTAGTACGGCGAGCGAATCGGGGAATCACCAAAGCGCAGGTGCGAGACGGTGACGCCGCCGGTCTTCTTGGAGTCGTACTGGAAGTAGGCCTGGACGTACTTGTCGGTGTGGTCGCCGATGATCTTGATCGAGTTCTTGTTGGCGCCGACGGTACCGTCGCCACCCAGACCCCAGAACTTGCACTCGATGGTGCCGGGGGCTGCGGTGTTGGGCGCATCCTCGGCCTCGGGCAGGCTCAGGTTGGTCACGTCATCGACAATGCCGATGGTGAACTCGCGCTTGGGCTCGTCCTTCTTGAGCTCCTCGAAGACAGCGAACGCGGACGCGGGAGGCGTGTCCTTGCTGCCCAGGCCGTAACGGCCGCCGACGACCTTGATGCCCGTCTTGCCGGCCTCGTAGAGAGCGGAGACGACGTCCTGGTAGAGCGGCTCGCCGATGGAACCCGGCTCCTTGGTGCGGTCCATGACGGCGATCTTTTTGACGGTCTCGGGGAGAACGTCGACAAAGTGCTTGATGGAGAACGGACGGAACAGGCGAACCTTGACCAGGCCGACCTTCTCGCCGTGAGCGTTGAGGTAGTCGATGACTTCCTCGAGCACGTCGCAGAAGGAGCCCATGCACACGACGACACGATCGGCATCGGGAGCGCCGTAGTAGTTGAACAGGCCGTAATCGGTGCCGAGCTTTTCGTTGATCTTCTTCATGTAGCCCTCGACGACGGCGGGAAGCTCGTCGTAGACCTTGTTGCAGGCCTCGCGGTTCTGGAAGAAGATGTCGCCGTTCTCGTGGCTGCCGCGGGTATGCGGGTGCTCAGGGTTGAGCGCGTGATCGCGGAAAGCCTGGACGGCGTCCATGTCGCACATCTCGGCCAGATCCTTGTAGTCCCACATGGCAACCTTCTGGATCTCGTGGCTGGTGCGGAAGCCATCGAAGAAGTTAAGGAACGGGGTCTTGCCCTCGATGGCGGCAAGGTGAGCCACCGGCGAAAGGTCCATGACCTCCTGGACGTTGCCCTCGGCGAGCATGGCGAAACCGGTCTGACGGCAGGCCATGACGTCGGAATGATCGCCAAAGATGTTCAGGGCGTGGGAAGCGACGCAACGCGCGGAGACGTGGAAGACGCCCGGGAGCTGCTCGCCCGCGATCTTGTACATGTTCGGGATCATCAGGAGCAGGCCCTGAGAAGCCGTGTAGGTGGTGGTCAGAGCACCGGCGCCCAGCGAACCGTGAACGGTACCGGCTGCACCTGCCTCAGACTCCATCTCGACGACCTTGACCGGGGTGCCAAAGATGTTCTTGCGACCCTGGGCCGCCCACTGGTCGACATGGTCGGCCATCGGGCTGGACGGCGTAATGGGATAAATTCCCGCTACCTCGGTGTACGCATACGAAACATATGCGGCCGCCTCGTTGCCGTCCATAGACTTAAACTTACGCGCCATATACCCCTCTCCTCTCATATAGGTATACAGGCCCCGGCGATTGCCGGGATGTTGGCGTGATGGGATTTTCGCTGTTGCTTCCAATCATCCGACAGGCAGACTGAGCAGCAGGTACATGGCATGGAGAGAAGGCATGCCGAGGCAAGGAGGGCTGCACGCGCTCCACAGGCCCAGCTACCCGTCTTGCACATGACCGAGCGCCGCAAAGGCCGCATGCCGGATGCTCCCGGGCACGCCCCGGCGATGGGAAGCGCCCGCAACGGAAATCCGCATGCGGGCTTATTGTACCCCGCCGCCAAGCCATATTTCGACAAATATAGGTGGGCGGTAAAGGTTTACCTTAGGTGACTGCCAAGGGGCGAGATGGCCCCTCGGACGGAAAAGTCGCAGCCTGCATCGAGAGTGGATAATCTCCCACTTTTTGCCTGTATCTTGACCAAAAGTGGGAGATTATCCACTCTCATGGGTTGTGCGTCCGAAAATCCTCTCTCGTGCGTCCGGAAATCCACTCTCGTTTCTCTATCGCCGACCACACGGCAGTTGCGGTGAAATGGGGGACTGTTTTTGCCGGTCGCGGCCTTAAACAGTCCCTATTTCACCGCAACTTATTTAGGAGATGAGTTAGAGAGCGCCGAGGAGGATGGCGTAGGTGGTGGATTCGCCGAGCTTGAGCTCGTCACCGGGGTTGAGCTGAGCGGAGCGGCCAGGCTCGACCTGGGTGCAGACGTTCGTCGCGCCGTTTACCACCACGGTTCCGTTGGTGGACGACAGATCCTCGACGTACCAGGTATTTTGGTCATCGCACCACACGTGGGCATGGCGAGCCGAAACGTCATCGCCCACATCGGTGATATCGCCTTCCCCCGTCGCCAGCGCACCGATCTCCACGCCCTGCTCACTCGGCTGAATCCAGCGCGGAGCGCTCACCACGTAGCCGTTTTGCACGCGAAGCAGGCCCAGCGGATGCGCAGGCGCCGCCTCGTGATCGCCCGTGACCGTCGAGGTGCTCAGCGAGCGCGGCGTCGACGTGGCGCCGCCGCAGGTCGCATGAGCGTAGTCGATGGCATAGGTCACCGAGGATCGAACATCTGCCGAGCAACCGACGGCTACAAACAGCACCAGCACGGCCTCGGCACGTTCGGCGGGCATAAGCTCCGCCGCCTGCGACAGGCGCTCGACCGCATTGCGGTAGAGGCTCGTATCCTGATGGCATTCCTCGAGCGCCCGCACCATGGGCTCGCCAGCGGGCCCGCACACCATGTTGATCACCGCCGTGGCATTCATGGGATTGCGGCGGCGCAGGGCCAGATGCGACATGATGCGCGCGGCCGAGGTGCCGTAATCGGCAAAATAGCGCTCCTGCAGCGTGCCGACCGGAGCGCGCACGATAAAACGCAAGACCCAGGAGCGATCGGCGGCGCGGCTCTGTGGACTACGGCCGTCGGCGAGCGGGCGGCTCGAGAGCACCAGGCCGCACAGTTCGATATGGCTCAGGTGCGCCGCGCGTTTAAAGATGTCGAACATGGCTCCACACGGGGTGAGCTCGATTTGAGATGCCATGGCCTAGACCTCCTTGGTCGTTGAACTCGTAACGGACGACGCCTCGGTCGCCCCGCCAAAGGCGCGAGCAGCCGCGGCTCCGCCGGCAAGCGGCGGCGCCATGGGAATTTTCGCACGTCGTGCTGACACGACGGGAAGCTCAAAGGCAAACCCCATCGCCAGCAAAAACCACACGAGCGCGTATGTTGCAATTAAGGCGGCGACAAGGCCGCTCGCTACGGCGCGCTGGGAAAACACGGTGCATGCAACCGCGATGAGCACCGGAACCTCGCAGGCAGAAAGTGCCAGCACGCCATGCAGGAACCCCGTGCGACGATCGTGCGCCATGGCGCCGGCGGCAATGCCCGCCATGCCCGGCAGTGCCAGCGCGAGCGCGGCAACGATACCCGGCAGCGTACCGGACCGCGAAATGTGCCCCACGGCAACCGTCACGCGAGCACCCGACGCCAGCAGTGCCGCCGACACCACCACAACGGCCCACACAAGGCCGCAGACAGCCGCTGTACCGATCATCGCAGCGCGACGGATCACGCGACCGGACGCATCCATGGGACAGGGCGTGAGCGGCTCGCCGCGAAGCGAACGGCCGACGTTTTGCGAGTAGTGGTCGCAAAACGTCGTAAGCGCCGCCTCCACCGCGACGGGCTCGGGACGATCGCCCTGATTACACGACAGGCAGGCCATGACAACGTCGAACAACTGGGCATCGACAAATGCCAGCGCGTCGCGAAGCTCCTCGGAGTCCGGCTCGAGCCCCATCTGCTGTGCCTGCTCGGCGGCGGCGAGCGCAACATCGGGCTCACGCCGGAGCAGCTGGGTCAGGTCGCAATCGGGTGCATGGGCGCCAACGGGATAGTCGGGGCGCGTATCCATCTTGAGACGATAGGGGCTGGCAATATCGCGCGTCTTTTTGCGCGAACCCGAGGTGCCCGATGCGCTCGGTGCCACCTCGTACGGTGCGACACCGGCGATGAGCTCATAGACCGTGCTCGCCGCGGCATACACGTCAATTGCCGGCGACATGCGCAAAACGCGCAGGTCGGCAATATCGTCGGTGAGCATCTCGGGCGGAGCGTAGGCAACCGTCGCTCGGCGCAACGTAGCGTAAGCGCTCTGTAAAGGACTCCTTGCCGCCACCTCGCGCCACCGCAGAGGCGGACTCGAGCGCCAGCGACGAGCCAAAATCGATGAGGCACAAATCGAACGTGCCCTCGGCAAGCTGTCGGTCGAGCGGCAGGTGCGCCGTGCGAACCATAATATTGGCAGGCGAGATATCGCGATGGACAAAGCCCTCCCCCACCCAGGTTCATGCGGCAGAGCAGGTCGAACAGGTCGCGGCCCAGGCGAGCGGCCACGAGCGGCGACAGGCGACCGGCATCGTCCACGGCAAGGCGCGAGCGCAGGCGGGCAAGCGTCTCGCCCTCGACCCACTCCATGACAATCGCGGGCACACCGTCGACCTCGCCCCATCCATACAGGCGGGAAAGCCTTTGAGGCCCGAAAGGGCGCGATGGCATTCGTATTCCTCGCGAAACGCCGCCTTGAACTTGGTGACCAGCGCCTCGTGGGCGACATCGTCATCGAACTCGTCGCAAGTCGGCAAGATGAGCTGCTTGAGCGCAACGGCCTCGCCCTGCGCATTGACGGCACGCGTCACGCGACCGATGCCACCACGGCGCATGGTGCCGTCGTCGGCAAACAGCATCGCAAATCGACGCTGGTAGACGGGCAGCTCATCCGGACTCAGCGCAATAGCAGGCTCAAAACCTCCAACGCGCGCCAGGCGCAGGCCCACCATGGGGTCGCGGTTAAGTGCGCACGATGTGCTAGAAGCAAGGCTATTCGTCATAGGGCGATCGCCGCCACTTTGGTATTGAAGTTATTCAGCGCGACGTCGTCATCGCCGTAATGCCCCACCCATTGGCACAGGTTGGTGTAGCAGCCCCATAGGTTGGCGTATTGCTGATACCACTTTGACTGGGGAGAAAACGTTTGCCGGCCAAACTCGGCACGGATGACAAACATATCGTTGGCCAGGCTATCGCACGGTCCGGCATCGCCTGTTGCGTTATAGGTCGAGACCGCGCTATTGGCCCGAGAGACATAGCCGTCGAGCATATTGCACTTGGTCACGAGCCAGCTGTGTATGCTTTCCTCCTCGGCAGCCGAAAGGCCGCTGGAGTTTGTATTGCCACCGGTGCTACCGCCCGTCGAGCCGTTGCTCCCAGACCCACCGGAGGCGGAGCCCGAGCCGGAGCCACCGCTCGAGTTCGACGAATCGGAGCTGGAACCAGACGAACCAGAGCCGCCAGGTTTCCCCGACTGCTGCGTATCCTGACCCTTTTGCTGCTCGGCCTTGTTTACGACGGCCGAAACACTGTTATCGGAAAGGTGATGGACGATCTTGGTGTTGGTGAGCACGATGGTTTTGCCATTGGCAAGCGTGACTTCGTTGTCCGGGGCCTCGGCGCCGTCCGCGTCGCCGGTGCCAAACACAATATGCGCGACCACACTTGCCCAAGCATATCCAGTCGTGGTCCCCAGGTCACTTTTGACCTCATGCCCCACGCGCGGTTCGCGTGCGGCATGTGCCTGCATCATGGACGGCACGGTCATGCCATAGGCAGAAACGCCAGCTATGACCAGCACCAGCGAGCAAGACAGCAGTGCGTACGCCCGCGGCGCCAAGCCCAGTCGGCGTCGCATGCGCACCGCGGCGCCGCGCTTTGTCTGAGTGCCACCGGGCCGCATGCGTTCTCCTCCAACAAAAACACGCCGCTCGGGAGCGGCGCATTCATTCGAATCCATATTTGAGTGTATCAGCGAACCCAAAAGGTTGCGCAACGAATGGGCAAATTAAGGATGCGAGTGGAAGCATCCATGCGATAAGCGGATACAAAGCATCTTTGTTGCACAACAAACTTACAGTCGCACGGGGAAATTATGGCTACCCCGTGCGTCGCGATGAAGACATACGGCAGGAGCAGGCTCGCCACCTAAATCGTGCGACGGGCCTCGATGGCGCGCCCAAGCGTAAGCTCGTCGGCATACTCCAGGTCGCCGCCCACGGGAAGGCCGCTCGCCAGACGCGATACCTCAACGCCCAGCGGCTTGATAGTGCGGGCCAGGTAGCTCGCCGTGGTCTCGCCCTCGATATTGGGGTTGGTGGCGATGATGACCTCGTGGATGTCCTCGTGGCCCAAGCGTGCCAGCAGCTCACGAATGTGCAACTGCTCGGGACCAATCTTGTCCATGGGACTGATCACGCCGCCCAATACGTGGTAGAGACCGTGGTAGCTGCCCGTGCGCTCAATCGCCTGGACATCGCGCGGCTCGCCCACCACGCAAATGCGAGTGGTATCGCGCATCGAATCCCGGCAGATGGAGCACTCGTCGGCCGTGGCGTAGTTAAAGCAGCGGCTGCAAAAGTGAACCTCCTGCTTAACCTCCAGGATAGCCTCGGCCAGGCGGCGCGCCTCCTCGGCATCGGCCTCGAGCAGGTAATAGGCGATGCGCTGGGCCGACTTGGGACCAATGCCCGGCAGACGGCCCAGCTCATCGAGCAATTTTTGCAGACTATGGTTGGCACTCATATATATGCGTGTCTTAGAACGGCATGCCCGGGATGTTGAGGCCGCCGGTGATGGCGCCCATCTGCTTGTTGGCGAGCTCGTTGACACCGCGGACGGCCTCGTTGACGGCAGCCATGATCATGTCCTGCAGCATATCGACGTCCTCGGGATCGAGGGCATCGGGGTCGATGGTGAGGTTGACGAGCTCCATCTCGCCGTTAACGGTCACCTTGACCATGCCGCCGCCGGCAGAGGCGTCGACGGTCTGGGACTTAAGGTTTCCTGCGCGGCGGCAAGCTGCTCCTGCATCTTGCGAGCCTGCTTCATCATTTGCTGCATGTTCATACCGGCCATGATGGCTCCTTTACGTGCGGCCGCGCGACAAGCTGCAAGGGCAGCCGGAGCGCGACGGGACTTTCAAACTCAAAAATCGTACCACGGCGCGGGGCAAGCAAGCGGGGCGGACACGCTACCTCAGTCGATATACATGTCCTTGAGCGTGACGCACGCCCAAGATTATGCAAGGTCGAATTATGCAAGGTTGCATAATTATCTCAAGCTACATCTAGCAGAGCTGGAACCAGGCAGTTTATGCGTAGGGCTACAAGGCTACATGGCAAAATGCCGAGCCGCTGCTCGAGGCGGCACGCATGGCGGCTGGGTATAATTTGATTGTCATAGATGACGATTTGGAGGTGCCCTCGTGAATGTCCCAGCCGTACTCCAAAACATCCGCTCAAAACACCCCGTTGCATATGTGGTTCTCTATCTCTTTGTCGTCTGGGTATTACTGGTTATCATCACCCATGCCATAGCTTTTGGAGCAGAACTGCTGATAGCCAGCTCGGACCAGCCCGTCGTCAAATGGGAGACGACCGATGAGTGCACCGACGGAACCCGAACCATTTACTACAACAGCCCGTCCCTCTACCAAGAGTTCAAGGTCAAGATAAAGGACTCCAAGATTGTCGATGCCGAACTGGGTTCTTTATTTACAATCGGAGCAACCGTCAACGCCGAGCAAGTCGAGTACACGGACAGCCATGCGACATATCGCATCGACCTCAGCATCCTAGGCCGACCGTCACGTGCCTGTCTGCTCGAATGCGATATACGCGGCACCACACTACACATGTCCGAAATACAGATGTGCCCGGACAAAACCCCTGAAGAGCTAGGAGTCCTAAGCCCGGCGAGCGATTCTCAGCAGTAGAACGATAGCCCGCCGGTTGTTTCTTTCCAACGTTTGCAAATCAGCGCATGGTTAGATGAAACAAACTGCATGATATCGCGTAAATCCCGAGCAGGAATATCGCCCTTGTTATGGGCCAGCTTGCATCCGCCGGAGCGAGTAAGCCATATCTTGGTCGCCTCGGCAGTGGGGCGCTTGACCGCTATATGAACATGGACGGGTTCACCGTTCTCCCCTGTCCAGAAAAAGATGACGTACGGCCCGAGTCGGAAGAGACTAGGCATAGACTCGTCCGCCTTCGTAAGCAAAACGCAAGATAAGCGGGGCGTTATTACGCACAAAATCATCGAGTTCTTTGAGGTCCGCTTCGCTAAAGCCATCGTGCGACACCCAATTGAATGCCGGCAAGATACATTCCGCCGTGTCAAAGCCCCAATCGCGTGGGCGCTCCACAACGATCTTCACCGTGTTGTCCTCGCGGACTTCGGAATACGAGATTTGCGTATCGTCCTCAAGACGGACATATTCCCACATCATAAGCTCGCTCCGTTCAAAGAGATCTCTTCTTGAGCAGTATACCCGCCCGCGCAGCTACTCCACCGGTTTGAAGATGGTGGCCTGGCCAAAGACGCTGCGGATGAGGGCTTTGGCCTCGTCCTCGGTCTGCGGGATGCTCGGGGCTGCGCCCTGGTGGCCGAAGGGACTGCCGGCGCCGGGGTTGGACTCCCAAGGGGCAGCGGGGGCGTCATCGCTTGCGGGAGCGGACGTCGCAGCTGCGGGAGCCGCGGCTGAGGCGGCAGGGCTGGGCGCAGGCACCGCGGCAGGCACGTCGAACGGAGGAAGATCCTCCCCGCCCGCATCGCCGGCAAAGCCACCGACCATGGCGTCGTCGTAGGGCACCTGCTCGGATTCCCAAGGCGCAGCCTGCGCAGACGGCTGAGCCTTGGGAGCGGACGCGCGCTTGGGCGCTCGGGGCGCGGGCTCGGTCGGGAGCTTGCCCGTGGCAGGAGCACCGGCAGGGTTGTCGGAGCGCAGCCAGGGGGCCTTAGCCAGGTCGGATGACTTGGGTGCGGGTGTGGCAGCGGGCTTGGGCGCGGGGGTCGGAGCAGCCGGTTTGGGCGCAGCAGGTTCAGGCGCCGACGGAGTCGGTGCCGCTACCGGTGCCGCTTTTGGCTGCGTCGCGCTGGCGCTCGAGGATGCAGGGACCGCCGAGGACACGGGTTGCGGGTCCGCAGATGCCGCAGCCCGTGCAGATGGAGAATGCTCCTCATGTTGAGGAGCCGGCGTGCCACCCCCATCCAGGACATAGTCGACGGTGCGACGACCGAAGACTGCACTGACTGTCGGCAAAAACACCGCCTGTGTATCAGCACGCCCGAGCATCTTGATAGCAAATGCCGTAGGGAACGAGACCGTGAGCTTAGAACCATCGTCTGCCGTAGCGCGGGCGTTCAACAGGAGAGCCGCATAAGAAGGTTGTTGGGCCTTGACGCGCTCGACGACCTCGGCCCATTTGCGCTGGAGCTCGCCGGCATCCTCGACCGCGGGGGTCTCGGCGGCGCCGGCGGCAGCAACCTGGGCGGCGCTGTTGGGCTTGAACACCGGCACGGTCGATGCCGCAGGCGCGGGAGCCGCAACGGGTTGAGGTGCAGGCGTTACAGGTTTGGGCGCCGACGCAGGAACCGCGGACTTGGGCGCAGACTGGGCCGCCGGAACAGCAGTGCCGCGGTCCCAAGGCATGCCACCCTGATGCGCGGACGTAGCAGCGGGGGCGGCAGTCGCCGCGGGAGTAGCGGCTCGGGCACCCGAAATCAGCGTCGGCTGCTGGGCAGCAGCGGGTGCGGATGCAGCAGGCGCACTCGTTTGAGCAGCAGCCACACCCGCCGGCACCGCGGCGTTGGCGACCATGGCCTCCAAGCGTGCCACGCGCTCGGCCAGGGCCTCAATGGTCAGATCGGCCTCGGGACGTGCCAGGCGCGTGCAGGCGATCTCGAGCACCAGGCGCACGTCGCTCGCGCCCCTCATCTCCAGCGCGGCATCGTCAAGCACCGTCAGCACGCGGGCCAGGCGGTCGGCCGGATGCTCGCCAAAGGCAGCGGCCTCGGCAGCAAGCGCCTCGGCCTGCTCGATCCCGCCCTCAAACAGCTCGGCACGGGCACCGGCAACGCAGGCCACATACACGTCGCGCACATGCGCCACCAGGTCGCGCGTCAGCTCAAGCAGGTCATTGCCCTCCTCGACCTGTGCGCGAATGAGCCCATAGAGCTCAGCAATATCACGCTCGGCGATGGCGCGCGCAAACTCGCCCAGAATCTGGTCCGAAACTTCGCCCAAAAGCGAGCGGGCATCGTCCGCGTGCACGGTACCGTTGCCGAAGACGCTCAGCTGCTCCAGCGTGGAGAGCGCGTCGCGCATGCCGCCCTTGGCATGACGCGCCACGATAGCCAGCGCCTCGTCGTCGTAATCGAAGCCCTCCTGCTCGCACACGTAGGACAGGCGATGCTCAATATCCTCGTTGCCGATGCGATGAAAATCGAAGCGCTGGCAGCGCGAGAGGATGGTCTCCAAAATCTTTTGCGGGTCGGTGGTGCACAGCACAAAGATCACGTGCGCCGGCGGCTCCTCGAGCGTCTTGAGCAGCGCGTTGAACGCCGCCGTCGTGAGCATGTGAACCTCGTCGATGATATAGATCTTGTACTTGCCGCGCACCGGGGCAAAGTTGACGGAGTTGATGATCTCCTCGCGCACATTGTCCACGCCCGTGCGGCTTGCGGCATCGAGCTCGTAGACATCGGGGTGGTTGCCCTCGGCGATGAGCTCGCACTCCTCACAGGTGCCGTCGGGCATGCAGCCGCTTGCACCCTCGGCGCGCGCCGCCTCGGCGTTGCGACACAGTAGCGCCTTGGCCAGAATGCGCGCCATGGTGGTCTTGCCCGTGCCGCGCGGTCCGCAGAACAGGTACGCGTGGGACAGACGCCCCTCGGTGATGGCGTGCTCGAGCGTCGAGACGATATGCTGCTGGCCCACCACGGAGTCGAAGGTGAGCGGGCGATACTTTCGGTACAACGATTCCATGGGTGCTCCCCCGGGTATACTGAGTCTTGTTGCCGCGACGGCCATGCGGTCGCACGGCATACTTCATTCATAATAACCCGTACGGCGAGCCCGCCGCGATAGGAGTCCAAAGAGCATGGCAGACGCAGAGAGCAACCTCGTTCCCTCCGAAGCAGCCGACCAGGTCGAGGTCGCGCTCGAGAAGCAGGCCGCAGCCGACGATGGCATCCTGTACCTCAACGAGTACCAGTACGAAAACGACCTGGTCACCGACTTCGCCCGCCTGGTCGCCTCACCCAGGCGTCGCGGCTCGCTGTATGTCGCCGCGGCAATTGCCGCGCTGCTCGGCATTGGCATGCTGGTGGCCGGCGGCAACTGGATCAAGTTTGGCGTCGTCCTGATCGTATTCGGCGCCTTTTTGGCCTGGTGGAGCAAAAACCTGCACCACACCCTCGCCCGCGACTTTATCGATGCCGTCGAGGCCGACGAGTCCATGGGTGGCCGCTATCGCCGCGTCGCCGCCAACGAGGACGGCCTGATGGTTTGGGGCAAGAGCGGCAAGTCGCAGTTCTTCCCGTTTGAAAAGCTCGACCACGTGCTCGACGGCGAGCGCATCTTTGTAGCCATGTTCGCCGACCAGGGCGTGACGATCCCTAAGGACACCTTTGTCCGCGGCAATGCCGAGCAGTTTGGCACCTTCCTTAAGGCGCGCATTAACAAAAAGCTCCGCATCGAGACCAAGAAGAAGAAAATGAAGGCCGAGAAGGCTGCCGCCGAGGCCAAGCGGGGCGACAAGGCCGACAAGCCCCAGGATAACAAGGGCAAGCGGCGCAAGCAGAAGAAGAGCAAGAAGAAGCGCTAGGGCCGAGCGCCACTGCGAAGGGAATCTCATCCCGCTTCAGCGTAGGATGAGGCTCCCCCAACAGGACCTTCGAGTTACTTCACTTCAAACCTTAAGAGCCTCCGCTCCGGCAGATCGGTCATCTTCATCGTATAGGCTCCGGGAAACGCTTTCTCAAAACGGACGGTTTCATAATCTTCGAAATAGTCGTTGGTGTTTTGCATCATAAATGGGACGAGCAACTCGTTTTCTGCCCCAACCTCCACGGCAAACGCAGCAGAGCCGCCAAGGACCGGCATGGCTTGCGTTATCAGATCGGTATTGACTACAAAATCATAGTTTGGCGCAGACTCCGGAACCAGATGCCAAACATACGCTTTGATTCCACCGTCGATATTATCCCTATTTCTGACACGCATCTTTACGGCGATAACGCACGTGATGTCGGCATCCTTCAGTCTCGTTTTCGTATCCACGGTGCCATATTTTGAATAATCGTCATGCGCTCGTTTGAGATACTCGCGCGGCGTGAGTAGTTCTGCTCCATCTATGCAAAACGAATACCCATCAGTCACCACATCCTTCGATCCCAGAAACGCTCCATCCATCGAGAGCCATTCGCCCTCCGCGTAATATTTCTCAGGAATGACTGTCCGATTCCTGTTAACGACGCTCACCCTCATGCCCGCAAGGCCGGTAGCAGCACAGCAAAAAAGCGCGAGCGCCGATCTTCTCGTCCACAGGGTCTTCTTCATCGCGCTCACGACCTTTCCCGAACTTCCACAACGGCACCGTCGCGCATGCAGTAAACCCGATCGGCCAGCTCCTCGAGCACCTCTCCGTCATGGCTAGACAGAAGAACCTCGCGACCCGTTGATGCCGCCATCGCCACAACACGCTTGAGCATTTCAACGCCCGCTTCGTCGAGGGCATTTGTTGGTTCATCGAGAACAAGCAGCTTCGGCTTTTCCATAATCGCCGCAGCTATCCCCAGACGCTGCTTCATCCCAAGCGAGTATGCTCGGAACTTCTTTTTTTCGTCTGCATCGAGCCCCACGAGCCGCAGGGCGGAGCGAATGTCCTCGGGGGTGGCAACGCCCTTGATTTGAGCTATGAGTTCCAGATTGTCGTAGCCAGACAGATATCCTAAAAAGGAAGGAGCCTCTATCAACATCCCAAGACTCGGCGGAAACGAGATATCAGCCCCAAGTCTTTGACCATCGATAATGATTTCGCCCTCGGTGGGTCTAATCAATCCGCAGACCGCTCGCATAAGCATGGTCTTGCCCGAACCGTTTATCCCTGAAGCCCGACCACAGTCCCAGGGTCAACCTCGATAGACACGTTGCGCAGGACATCG